>TARA_B110000263_G_scaffold86462_1_pt1 | contig 21044 bp, 25 predicted proteins | sample TARA_B110000263 | Tara Oceans TARA_B110000263 (sample SAMEA4397730) | marine metagenome | biome: Polar Biome; feature: [MES] marine water layer (ENVO:01000295) within the mesopelagic zone...; material: water (ENVO:00002006), including particulate matter (ENVO:01000060) such as......
ACAAGGTGACTAAACAAAATAAAAGGGTCCCTGTTTGGGTTGTAATGAGAACAAACAGGAAAACTAATTCTCACCCCAAGCGTCATATGTGGCGCCGTTCAAAGCTACAGAGGTGAATAAATGGCTGAGGTAAGGGAGATTACAATTCCACTAAGGGCTGCATGGAAAGTCCCTAGAACAAACAGGGCTAAGAGAGCTATGGCCGAAATAAAAATTCATGTTTCGAGACACATGAAGAAGACTGAAGAAGAGGAAATCTGGATTGACGAGTCTGTAAACCACGCCATTTGGGCTAGAGGTATGCAGAATCCTCCTCGCAAGATCAGGGTTGTCTGCACTCGCGAAGAGGGTTTTCCTCTGGAAGTCAAGCTACTGGAGGATTAAAAATGGGAAACATTAGGCCGTCATTCATCAAAACAAGAGCACTGAGGTTAGTGGAGATGTATCCGGAGCAGTTCACGGATGACTTTGACACCAACAAGCTTCTTGTCGCTGAGTTCACAGATGTTGACAGCAAAAGAATGCGTAACTGGATAGCTGGTTACATAACTAGGTATAGGCAACGCAGAGTGGATTAGCGCACCACTCATCACCTAGTATGGGGTCGCTAGACTATGGGTGAAAGGCGAGGAGACTCTCTACCAATATTCAATGAAAAAGTCAGCATTGTATTAGTTGAGCCGGAGCATGACGGTAATGTCGGTGCTGTTGCTCGTTCTATGATGAATTTCGGTATCACCGACCTCAGGGTTGTTGGTAGGAAAGGAGAATGGTCAGAGGAGGCGAGGAAACGTGCAAAGAATGCTCAGGTAGTTCTTGATCGGGCCATACTTGTAGATTCACTGAGGGATGCATGTTCAGATTGCTCCTTGGTGATAGGTACATCGGGAAAGAGGGAAGAAGGTGAAAAGATCGCTATGAGACATTTCCTTCTACCGGATGAGCTCCCTGAGCGTCTCAAGGGTGTCGATGGAAGAGTTGCCGTTGTGTTTGGACCCGAGGGAAAGGGCCTCCTGAACGAACAATTACGAATGTGCGATCTACTATTGACGATTCCAACTTGGGAGGGTTACCCGATACTGAATCTCAGCCATGCTGTAACGATAATCTGCTTCTCATGGTTCATAAATTCCCATACTGGAGCACCTTCGGGAGTAGGGGGACGTCTATTGGAACCTGCCTTGAGAGATAGGTTCCGAGATGAAGCGATTAGACTTTCCAAATCAATTCCTACGAAGGAACATAAGAGAAGAGGTATCGAAGAGACATTGACTCGAGTAATAATGAGGGGGCTTCCGAAGGATGACGAGATCCACAGATTAATCGGAATAATCTCTGAAGCCGCCGATTCTTTCGAGGACTCAGATTTGGATGAGTCTTAATTTATCCACTCCATGTAGCCCAGGATTTAGGAGTCTCTCTTACATGAAAAGAGTGTAGACGCAAATTATTTCCGTACGATGACGTGATGTGTTTGTCGACTTGCTCAAAGGCCCACCTAGCCAGATTCTCGGCAGTTGGTATAAATGGTACAATGACTGTGCGATGATTATCTCCCACTAATGATAAGGCTTCTATGACATCATTATCGCCCTCGTAAACAATGAAGGCATGATCTACGACGTCGTGGATGTACTTGGTGAGAATTGCAGATACATCAGAGAAGTCCATCAGCATTCCTTCTTCTGAAACTCCCCTTGCGGATACTACATCACCCTCTAACTCGGCTTCCCACCTATATCTGTGCCCATGGATGTGTTGACACTTACTCTTGTGATTCGGAACCCTGTGACCGGTATCGGTCTCTATCCATCTTCTAATTCGAGTTGCCATTACCTTCCCCCAATTTGAAGTCAACGCTCGCTGAGTTAATGCAGTACCTCTTCCCTCCGAATTCCAGTGGCCCGTCATCAAATATATGTCCCAAGTGTGCATCACAACTTCCACATCTGACCTCTATTCTTAGCATCCCTAGGGTCGTGTCTTCCAGTCTTCTTATCCCAGCATCTGCGTGCTCGGTGTGGAATGCGGGCCATCCACATTGAGAAAGGAATTTCATCTCCGATGTGAAAAGCAAGTGACCGCAGCATATGCAATGATAATCGCCATCCCTATCCTCAAGGGTATACACGCCAGTGTTTGGCCTCTCAGTACCAGCTTCACGAGTTACAAAATATTGGAGTTTCGTAAGACGCCGCCGCCACTCAGAATCCCTCTCCGAATCTAATCTCGGACGCTTGGAACTCATGGTGAAGCCTCGTGTTTCCTCTGTTCAAATTGTGCGTTTGCAAGTGCTGCTTCCCAGCCACTGATATATTGGACTGGATCCTCCCTCCCAATAGTGTGGAAGGCCAGTATCCTCTCAACATCAGCACCAGACTTCCCTGAACTCCTGCCCAGATCATCCGGGTTGTATGATGTATTTGTGTTCCTGAATACAGTGTCGAAATCCAAATCAAGAGATGTTATTGAGTCGCTGGCATCTTTAAGGATGGTGATCTTTGTCTCCTCGATGTATGGCAGGTGGAAAGATACGCGCTCACTGCCCCAGTTACCTAACGAAAGGGCTTTCTCGAGCGCTTCGTAGAACTCTTGCCTGCAGTCTGGATAGATCTCGTGATCGCCGCTATGTACTCCAAGTGCTATGGTCACGTCAGTTTGTTCGCTATTCGAAATACTTAGTGCGTGTCCATACATAATGGATGAGAAGATTGCATTTCTGTTGGGCACAACAGTCTGCTTCATCTGTTCGGACTCGTAATGCCCCTCCGGGACTATAATTTCGTCACTAGTCAGAGCAGAATTTAGTGAATGCATGGCAGATTTTAGATCAATAACAATGTGATCGACAGAAATTCCATTAATTCGCAGATATTCGATATTTGCCTTAGCTCTGTCTATCTCTATCGAGTGCTTCTGTCCGTAATCGTAAGTCAAACAGGTAATCTCGTAGCCATCAGCTAGCATCCTCATCAGGAGGGACGTGCTATCCATTCCACCTGAGAGAGACATCAATGCACGCAAATTAGAGCACCCCCATCCACTTGTGAGTCTGAAGACTCAGTCTCCAACCAGGATTGCTCTTCACGACTAGCTCAACTTGCCTGAACGAGAATCCGTTTTGCTCTACTGAATCTTCCTCGATGTAACATGGTTGTATGAAGTGGTGATCGAATCCAGACTTGAGATTGTCATACATCTCCAAGTCTTGGCCGCAATAAACTACTTTCAACTCGTCTCCAGTTCGTTGCTTAATTGATACATTTGGATATAGTTGGTCCTTTGGGCTAATGCAAATCCAGTCGATTATTGGATCAATAGCGAGAGTCCCATTGGATTCTATGGAGAGCGTGAGACCGTGCTCCTTCAGGACTGTTCCAATTGTTGAGAGATCCTGCATTGCAGGCTCTCCACCGGTAAAAATTACTCTGTCACAATTGAACGAAAGAACCCTATGTATGATTTCATTCAAGTCCATCTCTTCGAATTTCATGAAGTCAGTGTCGCACCAATCGCAGCGAAGATTGCAATTTCCGAATCGAACGAACACATGAGGAACGCCTACGTGAAACCCTTCTCCCTGAACAGAGTGGAAAATCTCGACTATAGGATACTTCGACAAATTTTCACCCCTGTACAGGTTCGGATCGAATTAACTGCAGAAGCTCAGTTCTAGCCTCGGACTTCTCAAAGAAGACCCCTCTCATTGAACTGGTTGTCATTACTGAATTCTGCTTTTGTACACCACGACATTTCATACAACCGTGCTGTGCCTCAATAATCACCGCACAACCAAGGGGTTTGAGAATAGACTCAAGGTCGTTGGCGACTGAATGAGTAATTCTCTCTTGGTTCTGAAGTCGCTTGGAGTGCATGTCAACAAGTCGTGCGAGCTTGCTAATTCCCACTATTCTATCCACAGGGATATATGCTACATGGGCACGACCAGTGAATGGTTGGAGATGGTGCTCGCAGGTGCTTTGGAACTCGATATCTCGTAGAAGGACTATCCCATCATATCCCTCGGCGTTGAATGTGGAGTCGAGGATATCGCTTGCATCATTGGAGTATCCAGAGAATATCTCATCGAATGATTCGATTACCCTATCAGGGGTATTTTGCAACCCCTCCCTGAGACTAGAATTACACTTCTCGATGTACCTGATGAGTACTTCTACTGCTTTCACTGCCTCATTCCTTTCAGGAATATTCATTCGTCCAACCTCCCATGCCTATGATCAATTTCATCAAGTTGATCCAGCATCTTCCTACATGCAGTTCTTATGGCATCGGCGAGGCTAACGAACTTCTTCGAGTCGCCAATATGCTCCTTCAAATCCTCGACGATTTCATTTGGCATGTCAAGGCTGATCTTTGGCATGTTCTTGCCGAAATTGATATGGATATAATATTACTGGAGTAATACTGGAGTATTATTTTCGCATATTCTCTACTTTTCTATCGAGATCTGGATAAGTCTCATTGAGGACTTCTGCCCTAGCCTTGAGGCTGCTTAGTTGCCCGGAGGCCTCTTTCTCTGGGATTCCATGGGATAGCAAGTTTAGAAGTAGTGATAATCCCCCTTGAATCGTTCCTGCATCCAAAAATGCGTCATTAGAGATTTCCCCAGTTGCCCTAAGCACCTCCAGAGTATCCCTAATGAAATTTCTTTCAGATTCAATTTCGCCCATACAAGTTGGGTCTAGTTTCACAAATCTCTCCAATGATGTAATCATAGTTATCCGAGTTAGAGACCCTTTTTGATGATTCTCACTTAGACGATTCAACGAGTTCTATGAGGACACCACCAGCAGATGATGGATGGACGAAGGCTATTCTGTGACCCTCTGAACCAATAATTGGATCGTCTGAGACCATTCTAACCCCGATTTCTGTCAATTCGGAAATTGTTGACTTAATGTCTGCTACGTTTACGGCGATCTGCTGAACCCCCGGACCATTACTTTCAATGAAGCGTCCTACTGGCGATTCCTTACCTATTGGTTCTAGAAGTTCTATGCGAGTACGACCCATTCCCTCCATGTATCTGATTTTGACTCCTTGCTCTTGGTTAATCTGGTCAACGGATGGTGAGAATCCCAATTTAGACCACAATTCTTCCGATTTATCTAGTGAAAGTGTAGCTATTCCAATGTGATTAACGGTGCCATCTGTCATTCAAACACCACTTGGAGCGACCCATGTTCCGAACTCTTCCCTCAAAACTGTGTTGACTTCGCCTACAGTTGCCTCTGCCTTCACCGCTGAAATAATTGGATACATTACATTTGATCCATTTTTACAGCACTTCCTTAATTCGATAAGTGAGTCGTTGACTGACTCGTTGTTCCTATTTGTCTTCATTTCAATTAGATGGGTTATCTTGGAATTTGCCTCACTCGAGTCAAGAATTAGCCCCTCAAAATCTGGCTCTTCCTCATCAACATGAGTGTTTACTCCGACAACTAGTTCCAGCCCATTCTCTATCCTACTCAGCTGGCCCCATGCACTTTCATGGATTATTCTCTGTTGAAGGCCCGCTTTCACGCACTCCATTGCGCCGCCCATGGTTTCAATATCATGGATAATCGAACGGGCTTGGAGAATCAAGTCATCAGTAGTTTCCTCGATGGTTGGTGACCCTCCTAATGGATCTACATGCTCGGTGATGCCTAATTCCTCGGCGATTATCTGTTGTGTTCTTAGTGCAAGTCTTGCAGAGTTTTCCGTTGGTAGACCCAAAGCCTCATCGAAACTGTTTGTGTGTAGAGACTGAGTTCCCCCGAGGACTGCAGATAGTGCTTGATATGCAACTCTAATCGCATTGTTCAATGGTTGTTGAGCTGTGAGAGTAACACCTGACGTCTGCGTATGGAATCTTAGCTGTGACGATTTTGGATTCTTTGGGGAGAACTCTTTCTCCACCAATTCGTACCATAATTGTCTTGCTGCGCGGAACTTACTTACCTCTTCGATGAAGTTGTTGTGGCATGCGAAGAAAAATGACATCCGAGGGGCAAAATCGTCAATCTGCATACCGATCTCAATAGCCTTACGGGCATAGAAAATTGCATTTGCTATGGTCAGAGCGATTTCCTGAGGAGCTGTGCATCCAGCTTCCCTCATGTGGTATCCACTAATTGAAATCGTATTCCAGCGTGGAGCGTTGTCATTGCACCAAGACATAAGATCTGTAGTTAGTCGAATAGAGGGTTCTGGGGGGAATATGTAAAGTCCTCTCGAGATATACTCTTTCAGAATGTCATTCTGGACTGTGCCGGATATATTGTTGTTTTCGACACCTTGCTCTTCTGCCACAGCAGCATACAACGCCAGGAGGGTTGTTGCTGGTGCGTTGATTGTCATTGAAGTCGAAATTGAACCCATATCGATGTCTGCGAATAGCTCTCTCATATCGTGAATCGAGTCGATTGGCACACCTACCTTTCCGACCTCTCCAGATGATAGCTCATCGTCGGAGTCAAGACCTAGTTGAGTTGGCAAGTCAAATGCTATTGATAGACCAGTCTGTCCACTGTCCAGTAATTTCTTGAATCGATTGTTTGTATTAGTTGGTGAAGAGAAACCGGCATACTGCCTCATTGTCCAAAGTCTGTCCCTATACATTCCTGGATGGATTCCACGACGATATGGAGGATTACCGGCGGAACGTGAATTGGCATCTTTCTTGCTGACGATTTTTTCCCCTCGAATTGTCCAGACGGTTACAACCCATGAATCATTCTCAACTTTCATCTTCGAACTGTATATGCTTCGACGACCCTTTCCAAGGAAGACATTTGTTTTTCATCGATAATACCCTCACTGAGTTTCTCATCGAGGAATTCCTTGGCCTCCTTGGTTGTCTGCCTCTCACCCCTAGCCCAGATTATTGCTAGAAGGTTAGAACGATATTCCTCTGCAATGCCGATATCCACTAGGAGTCCTCGCATTTCGTACTTGTATTCCATATGTCTGCTTCTATCCAGTCTTCGGGCCCTATTTGCTGGTTGGTAAGAGGTCTTTCTTCGGAATTTCCTCTGCGGTTTCTTAGGGGCCTCTTTGGTGACGGCTGGTTTTGCTTCGGTTGCCTTCTGTATTTTTGCTGCTTTTGCTGCCAGTGATGCTTTGAGCATGCTGTCTTGAATGATTTGTCTAGCTTTCAGGCTCTTTCCCGAATCCACAGGAGGTTGTTTCGGTGCGACTTGTTTTGTTGTCTCATTAAGGACGATGTCTTTTCTTTTCTTCCTGCCCAGTAATTGCCCCTCAAGAACATCTTCTTCGTGTTTTTCCACTTCGGTAGTATCGTCTTCGATAGTAATGCTCGGAGGTTCTACAATCGGTTCCACAATGGGCTCCACAACCACCTCAATAGGAGTCTCTACAGGGTTAACCTTCGGCTTTGGTTTGGCTCCTGGTACGGATGGTGGTGGTGCAATTTGCGTCCGACTTCTTGGAGCCTTAGTCCTAGCTGATTTGTTGAGTTGGGATTTCTGAGGAGATTGGGATGATGATCCGAAAACGTTCTTCGGGGCTGCCTTCTTCCTACGTCTCCTCTGCACTGTCTAATCAATCCTCAATCCGGCGGTTGGACTGACTCTCATAAGAGTTCGTGATTTATCAGTCCCACAAAACCGCAGTATTGTCTGTTCTCAGTGAGGGGTCAATGGCGCTATCCATGATTTCAGTCTCTATTCCACATTCAAGCATGCGTCTACCAAGCTCTGCTATCATTGTGCCATTGTCGATGCAATATGGCTTGTCAGGCCAGTGACATTTGGCACCTCTTTCTTCGCACATCAATTTGCTCATGTCTCTAAGTCTTTCATTGCAGGCAACACCTCCTCCAAGCAGTAATTCTGACTTCCCAGTGTGTGCTAATGCCCTCTCAGCAACTTCTACACAAGTAGCAAAAGAATGCTCCTGTAGAGACCAGCATACTTGTTCTAGTGAATTTCCTTCCGACACCTTTTGAGTAGCCGATGTCAGCATACCAGAGAATGCCAGATCCATTCCGTGAACACCGTATGGCAGAGGCACCGAATCGAGGCATTGTATGCCCTTACTAGGATGTGCCAATGCTAGTTTTTCGATCGCAGGACCGCCGGGAAACGGTATTCCCTGAGACCTGGCAAACTTGTCAAGCATATTTCCAATACCAATATCCAAGGTCTCTCCCAAAACTCGATATCTGCCATTGGCTCTTGCAATAACCTGTGTATTACCCCCACTTACGTAGAGTAGGACTGGATCAATACAACCTGTCTGATTTCTGCCAACTTCTATGTGCGCAACACAATGGTTCACTCCAAGAAGTGGGACTGAAAGCCTAGTTGCAAGTGTTCTCGCTACAGATGCCCCCACACGCAGGCAAGGGCCCAGACCAGGCCCCTGACTAAAGGCGACTGCAACAATTGAATCCCAAGTGAAGTTTTCACTGTTTGATAGCCTATCGAGAAGTTGGGAGGTTGTTTCAGAGTGATGATCCGCAGCTTCGCGAGGATGAATCCCTCCCTCTTTGGGACGGAATAGCGACGAAAAGGAAGGGAATAGTTCGCCATCAATGCTGACTCTCCCGAATGAGAAGGTGTGCGCCGTGCTTTCGATGCCTAGGATTATGCCTCCCATGGGCCCCCCATGAGCGCGAGTTCTTTCAACTATCGGAATCTCCAGACATCATGAAGACGCTCTTGTACAACTGTGGGGAAGTAGCTCATCTCTCAACAGGTGATGATGAATATCCCCTATCAGGAAATAGACTATTGGATAGAAATTCACTGGTTTATCCACCTGGAATGGGCATCATTATTGATTCAGGAGTGATTGTAAAAATTGAACCTATGCAAGAACTGATTGCAGAATTTACTCCATGGTACCCAACAAAGAACGAGGATGATGAAATCAAGGTAATTGACATCGAGGGGATGTCTGTCGTCCCTGGATTCGTGGATAGCCACACGCATCTAGTTTGGTCTGGCGATAGGTCAAATGAGCTATCCATGAGGATCTCGGGCAAGTCCTACAAAGAAATAGCGCAATCTGGGGGAGGGATTATGAAAACTGTCAATAGTACTCGAAGTGCTCCACAAAATCAACTCGTGAACAGCGGCATCAGGCGTTTGGAGATTGCATTAAGAAGTGGAACCACATCATTGGAAGCAAAAAGTGGATATGGTTTGGATCTGGATTCAGAAGTAAAACTACTGGAATCGATTTCGGATATTGGCAGGTCAACACCCTGTGATGTCCGCTCTACCTGGCTAGGAGCTCACGACTTCCCTCCGGAGATGACTCGGAGTCAGTACGTAGAACATCTAATCTCCGAACAGCTGCCAGTAATTTCTGAGTTGTCCTTAGCAAATTGGGTAGATGTGTTCTGCGAGGAAGGTTGGTTCACAAATGAGCAAACTGAAGACATTGTGACTGCTGCAAAGTCATTCGGACTTGGTTCCAGACTTCATGTAGACGAGTTCGTAGACAGTGGTGGTCTGCAGTTAGCCTCAGAACTTGGTTCGGTTAGTGCCGACCATGTATCCTGCTCGAACGATGATTCGAGAATCAGTGCTGCTGAGTCAGGCACTGTCCAGACATTTCTCCCAGGGACACCTTATGTCTTAGGCAAGGAGCTTGATTTGCCAATTAAGAAATGTATTGAAGAGGATTGGCCATTTTCATTAGCCACGGATTTCAATCCCAATTGCCCTATCACATCTCTACCCCTGATAGGTAGTATGGTTACTCACAGGATTGGGGTCGACCCAATTGCTGCACTTGCTGCAGTGACTAGGAACCCGGCAACAACAATGTTCCAGAAAAGTGATGAAGTTAGAGGAGTAATCGCAGAAGGGAGGATTGCAGACTTGAATATACTTTGGACCCCATCCGCTGATTCATGGTGTCAGACTCCTGGATCATCTCCAGTGAAATTCACTTTCAAAAATGGTGATATTGTAAATTCTAATTATGTGTATTGAAACTATTAGTAATAATTAATGATTTTTATTCACTAAATTCTGAAATTCAATATACATTGATTGTTGGGCTTGGATTTTCAGAGAAAATATTCGGAACATAATGAAAACTAGTAATATTTCGCTATATTTCTTACCGATAACCTACGTTATCAGAAATAGGATTTACACGGTATAGATAAACAGCCCCTCAGTATCGCGATTATCGAAAAAATAGAGGAAAACGCGCAAATCCCCCTACTATAAGTGAAATATTGAAGACTAGAATCCAGACGTAATAGCATGGCCTCTGAATTCAACGGGTACTGCATGAAATGCAAAACATACGTTGTAATCAATAAACCTGAGAGGATCGTAATGAGCAATGGTAGAACAAGAGTCGCCGGCGAATGCTCAAACCAGGGATGTAGTGGACGTATCTCGAAGATTGTTTCATAGCTGTTCAGAATGATTCTTGAGTGATTGGCAATTCGAAGGAGAGCCGGGCTCGTGGTCTAGGGGTTATGACGTCGCCTTGACATGGCGAAGATCGCAGGTTCAATTCCTGCCGAGCCCACCAATAGAATCTATTCTATTTAAAATATTATTCAAATTCGTAAGAGACTCTTAGACGTCCCTTACCCTTGTTCTTCTTACCGATATATTTGACCTTGGGAATTTGAGAGGTGTTTGAAACATGGGTGCCAGCACAAGGGCATAGATCGACACCCTCAACTTCAACGACACGTAGTTGTGTAATGGACTGCGGAATTCGATGCATGAACTTGGTGTGCCTCATTTGCTCGTGCCCCAATATCTTCTCCCTGGCCCATTCGTGAACATTCACTAGGATGTTGGCAGAAAGTACTGAATTTACGGATTCGATGAGTTCATCGGGATTGAATACCTCCTTGTCTTCGAAAAGAAGGTCAACCCTAGAATATTCAGCTCCGATTTGATTTCCTACCGTCTCTGAAGCCCACAAGTCTTCGGCTAGTGCTGAGAAAATATGCTGTGCCGTATGCATCTTTGTAAGCACATTTCTACGAGCAAAATCGATCTCGCAAGTTACTTCTTGGCCTTGTCTGAAGATTTCAGTATCACCTACTGGGTGAATTATCATTTCACCTGGTAGAACCTCATGCAGAGTTGTTGATTTTCCATCGTCAGTGTAAATTGCCCCAGTATCTCCTGGTTGGCCGCCGCCCCTTGGATAGCAATGTGTTTCCTCCAGAAGCAGGGAGTCTTGTTGAGTTGCAACGACCCTAGTCGTAAATGGTGGTGGATTTGTTCCAGGATGCCTGCTCATATGCAATTTTTCTTGAATAAAATCACCCGAAAATACTCGTCATATCGCCATTCAGGATTGCTTCGGACAGATTCTCACACTCCACAGTCAATGACCTGTCACCATCCAGCTTTCCTACGTGGCTTCGAACCCATGCTGTTACTTTACTCACGCCACCGCCCGGGGCTTCGTCAATACCATCTAGTGCCTCAGTAGAGCAAATCAACTCATTTGCAAGAACCTGCGAGAGCAATAGAGAGGACTGCATCGCCCTGTAAGTCCCAGTTGCTCCCATGGAAACGTGATCCTCCTTCCCCATACTGACTGGGATGTTACTGGTTGTTGCAGGGTTTGCTAGAAGATGAAGCTCTGCGATAACTGCGGCAGCAACATACTGAACAATCATGAGACCACTCTCGAGTCCCTCATTTTCTGCTAGGAAGGCCTTTTGACCACTCCAATTTGGGTCTAATATCTGATTGATTCGTCTTTCCGAGATACTAGCTAGCTCGTGACAGGCTATGGCAATTGAGTCGCTTGCTAGTGCAAGATTCTGGCCATGGAAATTTCCTCCACTGATAATTTCAGCACTACCGTTCGAATCCACGAATACCAGAGGATTATCAGTAGCGCTGTTAATCTCAATCTCCAACATCCTACGGACCTCTCGTAGAAGATCGATTACTGGGCCATGAACTTGTGGAGAACATCTGAAGCAGTATGCATCCTGAACCCTGTCGCAATCTACGTGAGACAACACTATCTGAGAGTTTGAGAGTAGCTCAGAAATCCTGGCTGCAGAGATCGACTGTCCAAATTGTGGCCTTGATTCGTGGATTCTCTTGTCGAAAGGCTTGTGGGAGCCTCTAATTGCCTCCAACGAACAAGCGATTGATGCATCGGCCACTAGGGTCAATATTTCCATATTGAGTACAGTTCTAATGAGGTAAGCACACATCTGACTTGTTCCATTGATCAGGGAAAGCCCCTCCTTGGCTTGGAGTTTTATCGGAGTCAAATTGGCTTCTTCCAATGCTGTCAAACTATCTGTGCAGCACCATTCTCCTTCCACCAATCTTAGGCAATCACCCTCCCCCATCATCCCCATAGTCATATGGGAAAGTGGGGCTAAATCTCCGGAAGCCCCCAATGAGCCTATTCTGGGGACTACAGGAGCAATTCTTGAGTTGGCCATCGAAAGCATCAGTTCAACTAACTCCGGTCTTGCTCCGGATACTCCCTTGGCAAGTGAATTTGCCCTAATTACCATCATCAAAAGAACATTTTCTGGATCCATCCTTTTGCCGATTCCACATGCATGGCTTCGGACAAGATTTGTTTGAAGCATCTCTAGTTCGTCTTTGTCGATACTTACTGAAGAAAGGGCTCCAAATCCCGTATTTATCCCATAAACAACCTCGTCCGAAGATACCACTTTGTCTACAGCCTCACGTGATTGTTGCATTTTTCCTCTCGAAGAAGAAGAAAGGGAAGCAGTAGCAGAGCCTTTTGCTATTGCCAAAGCCTGCTCCAAAGTTAGAGACTCTCCGTCAATCTCTATCTCTCCCATAGGACTAGCGAACCTAGTCAGCCAAATAGAGTCATCGAGAGTCATCAAACATGCCATCTAAGACGCTATTGTCCACAATATTGGGAATGGTTACTTCCAATCTATCATCGGATTCCATAGCACGGGTTATTGCCGAAATAGCGCCACTGTTCCTAGCCCATGATCTGCGGGCTATTCCATTGTTCACATCCCAAGAAATCATTGATTCGATATTTCTCTGTGCTTGATCCGAACCGTCGATTACTAGTCCAAAACCACCGTTTATGACTTCCCCCCATCCAACACCACCTCCATTGTGAAGGCTAACCCAAGTCGCACCTCGAAAAGAGTCGCCTACGAAATTATGTACAGACATGTCTGCAGTGAACATCGAACCGTCGTGTATGTTCGCAGTCTCCCGGAAAGGGCTGTCTGTACCCCCAACATCATGGTGATCTCGCCCCAATACTATCGGAGCGCTCACTAACCCATGGGAAATTGCCTTGTTGAATTCGCTAGCAATGGTTCTCCTGCCGACTTCATCGGCATATAGAATCCGTGCCTTACTGCCGACCACTAGTTCATGTTTATCCGCTTCGGAAATCCACTTGATATTGTCCAGGTACTGAGTCCTGACATCTTCAGTGCAAACAGAAGACAGGCTCTCGAGAACTTGTTTGGCGATTCGGTCCGTAGTACGAAGATCCTCATCACTGCCTGAAGTGCAAACCCATCGGAATGGTCCGAAGCCGTAGTCGAAGCACATTGGACCCATGATGTCCTCCACGTAAGAGGGATATCTGAAGGAGCCATCGGCAGAAAGCACATCGGCGCCAGCCCTGCGCGATTCAAGGAGGAATGCGTTGCCATAGTCCCAGAATCTTGTTCCCCGTCCAGTTAGGGTGTTGATTGCATCAACGTGCCTTCTAAGGGAATTCTGTACGGATAATCGGAATTCGTCGGGATCTGAATGTATCAGAGACAAACTCTCATCGAAAGATAAGCCAGCAGGCATATAGCCCCCCAACCATGGATTATGTAGGCTTGTCTGATCGCTTGCGAGTTCGGGAGTAATCTCCCTCTCGGCCAGGTACTCCAGTAAGTCGACGATGTTTCCCAGATACCCTAGTGAAACTGCTTCTTTGTTGGACACAGCCTCCTCAGCACGGTTACACAATTCATCCAGATCCTCGTATAGCTCTGTCAGCCATCCCTGTGAATGCCTCTTGTGTGCTGGAACCGGATCTATCTCTGCGATAATGCAAACTGCTCCTGCAATTACTGCGGCTTTGGCTTGGGCACCTGACATCCCTCCTAAGCCCGAAGTGACATACATGACGCCGTCCAGACCCTGTTCCGAAGTCCTGCCCAGATATTTTCGTGCTGCATTCAGAATTGTAATTGTAGTCCCGTGTACAATTCCCTGGGGACCGATATACATGTACGAACCAGCAGTCATCTGACCATACTGAGAGACCCCCAATGCATTCATTCTCTCGTAGTCATTCTGAGTAGAGTAATTTGGAATTACCATCCCATTTGTGACCACGACCATTGGGGCCTCTGGATTAGAAGGGAACAGTCCCAGCGGGTGCCCGGAATACATCACTAAAGTCTGGTCATCCCTCATTTTTCTTAGATAGTCGATAGCAATCAGGTACTGGGCCCAATTCTGGAATACCCCTCCATTACCCCCATACGTGATTAGCTCATGCGGGAACTGTGCAACGTTAGGATCTAGATTATTTTGAATCATTAGCATAATCGCAGCGGCTTTCTCACTGGTGCATTGATAATCTCCTATAGGCCTTGCATGTATCTCATAATCTGGTCTGAATCTATGCATGTATATATGCCCGAGACGGTCTAATTCGTCGAGGAACTCAGGAGCCAACACATGATGCCAGTCCTTTGGAAAATACCGCAACGAGTTCTCAATTGCAAGTCGTCGCTCTTTGTCGTGTAGAACTTGGGGCCTTTTTGGAGCGTGAGGGATGGATTTGTCGATTTCTTTACTTGGCGGGAGATCACTAGGTATCCCTCCATGGCGAGTATCACTGGAATTCATCGCCAGCCCAGCCTCTCATTCACATTGAGTCGTATTGCATCGGCCGAAGTAGTTGATTTGTGTACAACTTCATCGATTTGAGATGACAATCTCTCTACATCCTCGCCTTTGATAAAATCTAAGTTGATCCGTACGTTCATTGCAGCCATATTTACTGCAGATAGGGCAAGTTCTGATGCGGATGCTAAATCTGTAAGGGCATTAGAATTACAGGAAGTACACATTATCTCCAGGCTGCTAAGGAGTTCACTTGCACTGGATGCAGTTGAAAGAGGAGCTTCGGCAGCACCAATTGTTGCTTCGCGAATAATCGATTTCCTCGCTTCTTTCTGGTCCTCGGACTCTCGTGGAAGTCGATAAGCAGCCATGACTGAGTCAAATGCCTCGGCATCTATTTCCGCTAGTCGTATGGCCTCTTCTACGCCTACTTGAGACTTGGAAATCACAAATTGAGCTGCTTCATGGCCTTCCTCCCACTTCTCTTTGCCGATAGTTAATCGTGCGACCATCATAGCAAGGGAGTGGGCGTGAGCAAGAGATAGTGCGGCAACTGATCCACCACCAGGAGTCGGTTCAGAGGAGCCAATCGAACGGAGTACCTCCCTGTATCCTTCGTTCATGATTCGACCCCCTCGGCAATAGCCCACTCAATAATGCATGATTGTGGTTCAAAGTCACTCAACTGGTCAAGCATTAGTCCTGAAATTGCCTTTTCGACAAGAATATTCTCATCTGATTCGTCCTCTCCATCATGGTAGTAGTGGCCGGCTGATAGCATGGCACCCAATGGAACTAGTCCAACTAATTCGCCAGCAGTAGCATTGAGTCCTATCTTTTTCGCCTCTTGACGGATTGCTTCAGTGACGTCTTGTAGTCCTGTTTTATCGTAATTAAGTAGGTTCATCGAGACCTGGGCGGTAGACGAATCGTACATCCATCCAGCAGCCTGCAGTGACTGGAATATGCCGGGCTTTCGCAGAGCCTTACCATCCTCGCCAATGATCTTCTTCCCATTTTCATCCTTTACTATTGAGCCACTGGTCCTAATCTTCGTCGCAATAGAATTTGCCTTTGACTTGTCATCGGTATCTAAATTTACATTATACGCAATCAGGATCGAACGTGCTCCAGTAGCGGTTGCCCCCATATTTGGCTTGAATTCCGCTGGCCCGAAGTCAGGTGCCCATTCAGGTGAGGAAATCTTGTCTTTCAAGCCCTCGTACTCACCTCTTCTAATATCGGGTAGACTGACTCTCTGAGGAATTCTTGCTGCTTCGGCATAGAGGAATATTGGCAATCCGAATTCTTCTGACACGGCACTTGCGTATCTTTCTGAGAGTTTGACGCAGTCGTCCATAGTTACACCCTTAATCGGTATGAAGGGGACGACGTCCACTGCCCCCATTCTAGCATGCTCGCCGGAGTGATTCCTCATGTCAATGAGCTCGAGTGCTATCCTAGTACAGTCAATCACAGTATTGAGTACTTCTTCGGGTTCACCAACCATTGTCACTACTGTCCTATTGAAGTCGGCACCCATATCTACATCGAGCAGGGAAACCCCATTTGCATCCCTTACTGGCCTTATGATTTGCTCGATAATATCCTTGTCATTACCCTCACTAAAATTTGGTACGCACTCGACGAGTGATGCCTGCATGGACATTGGAAGGGTCTGCTCGTCAAGATATTTTGCTTATGCGTAGATTCCCTCGGAATTAGTATCGCTAGAGCTCTTTCGATTCTCCTCAATCTTCTTTATAGCCCTGATGAAGTCGTTCTTCAGAACTGACTTACGGTCACTCGAGATAGCGGAAATGCCGGCCTCTATAACGACGGCCTTAATTTCAGCTCCACTAAATCCCTCTGACATAGATGCCAATGTTCTGTTGTTCACTCCCTTGCCCAGAGGCATTGAACCCGTGTGAACGGAGAAGATTGCCTCTCTAGCGCTCAAGTCGGGAATTGGGATTTCAATTATTCTGTCAAATCGTCCGGGACGCAGGAGGGCTGCATCGAGTAGCTCCGGACGATTGGTAGCAGCGATGACCTTGACATTGTCGAGACTCTCGAAGCCATCAATCTCCGAAAGAAGTTGCATTAACGTCCTCTGAACCTCACGATCTCCTGAAGTCGCGACGTCGAGTCTTTTGGAGCCTATGGAGTCGATTTCGTCAATGAAGATGATTGATGGGGACTTCTGCCTAGCCATCTCAAACAGCTCTCTGACCATCCTACCACCTTCACCGATGTACTTCTGAGCTAGCTCTGCTCCTACAAGTCCTAGGAATGTGGCATTTGTTGAGTTTGCAACTGCCTTTGCCAACATAGTCTTGCCAGTCCCTGGAGGGCCTGTCAGGAGCACCCCTTTCGGTGGATCGATACCGAAATCAGCGAATGCCTGGGGGTTCTCGAAGGGGAGCTCAATGGCCTCCTTTAATTCCCTGATTTGTTCCTCTAGCCCACCGATGGAAGAGTAGTCGACATCTGGTGATTCGATTATCTCTGAGTTGCTAATTAACGGATCCCAAGAGTCAGAGAGGATTTCTACTACTGATAGAGTATCCTGATTTAGTGCCACTCTGGTTCCCGGTTTGATTTTTGAACTATCGAGACGGCGATTGATTGACACTAGGAAAACAGTGCCGTTGGAGCTCCTCACGATAGCCTGTTCATTGACCATATCCTGAATGTATCCTATGATTAGCGGTGGGGTTCGAATGTTGCTTAGTTCCTCTTCAAGCCTGTTAGAGCGCTTCTTCAGCTGAGTGATTTCATTCTCCAAGAATAGCTTCTCCGTCAATAGTTGCTGGGCCCTGTCTGATAGATCCTGATAGTCCTTTGAAAGACGGTCTAGAGCCCCTTTGTGAGGGTCTTTGTTGTCGAGAAGGTCTCCCTCCCTTGGTGTTTCGTTGGCCTCGGACGCCATGATGTCCACACTGAACCGATACTTATGACCCCTACGAAGGACTCATCATGCTCAATCGTGTGGACAATGCATGGGTGCATGCGAACTTTGTGGAGCTGAGGGAGTCAGCACAAAGATGGCCAGAGCATCACAATCATTGCTTGAATGCTGTAATGGATGCATTGCCTCCATGGGGCTGATTGTTGAGCAAGTGATGAGGACGACGGTCAGTGTTCCCGCTGCGCCACAAAGCCGAGTCTCAGGGAAAGGAATCACTGGAGTAGACATCATGACGAAGGATGAGATGGAGCTAGCAAACGACTTTCATTCGAGAATTAGAAATGCTAGGGAGCACATTGGCCTTTCCCAGGAAGACCTCGCCAGAGAGATGAACGAGAAGATTGCGGCCATTCAAAAGGCTGAGAACGGTATTAGGCCAACTGACTTGTTACTGAACAAGTTTGCAAAGGCACTTGACGTACACCTTTTCGTGGAGTCGATATCCCACGGTCACACCATGGTTGCATCAGAGTCTGATAGGCAAATGACCATCTCAGATGCCAAGAAACAGCTCGAAGAAAGCCCCAAGAAGAAGAAAGCCAAGAAGAAGGGAAGGAAGATAGGAGTGTCAAGATCTGGTGCACGCTCAAGGAGATAGGGACGTGGAAGAAGTCCCCCTACACGTGATTCATCTCGATCAGGACGACCCCAAGAAGTGCACTGCAAGAAAGATGCATGCAAATGGTCTGGTAAGGTTGCACGAGAACGTATCAGCAGCTCCTAGAAGGGGATACCTACTTGATCCGCAATCCACAACAATCCTTGGTCCAGAGGATAGAGGGTTGATTACCATGGGAGGAGCCATTGTCGTTCTAGACTGCTCTTGGAAGAGGATTGGTGAGTCTCTGGAGGAAATCGCCGGAAGAACTAGGTTAGAGGGACGCATCTTACCGGCATTGCTAGCTGCAAATCCAGTTTCATGGGGAAGACTTGGGAGGCTGTCGTCTGTGGAGGCACTTGGTGCAACTTTAGCGATCCTCGGCTATTCGGAGCAAGCCTCCAAGATTCTGGGACCATTCCAATTCGGGGAACAATTTCTAGACCTAAACAAGGAGCCGCTCCAGGCATATGCTAGTGCTATGTCAAGAGAAGAGATTGCAGAAATACAATCAGATTTCTTTGAAATTGAAAAGAGTGATGAGTGAGAATACTCTAGGTAAAGGTTCGTGTACAGGCTAGGGAGTTTCCCCCCTAGCCTGCTTATGTATGGTGAGATTGTATTACAGTCTCAGATCCTTGAGTCAATCTCGGTGCCTACTCGTGCACCGATACCAACAAGAAGGCCGTCGACGATAAACGTGGGGAGTACGTCCCCAAGGTCACCAAAGGTCATTCCAGCTATGACAGCGCCCATCTCGTTTGCACCAGACGTGCTGTACCAGTCGCCAGCAGTAACTCCGTCTAGCATTGTGGTCAAACCCTCATGCTGCATGCCCATTGCCGAAGCAAGTGCCATCACAGCAAAGGCGCTGATCCAAACCGAGTCAGCCTTCGTGTGCACCTGCCAGAATATGGCACCAGCAGCTATCGCCGTGAAGACTGCCCACATCTCTGGCATTGCCCATGCGTCAGCTGTCCAAGGCGTGTCAATTCCGCCAGCCTCGGTGGCTAGAGCTATTGCCAGGATTGACCCGACCATCTGCCCTACCAACCTCATCCCATTTGCTATATGGGCGTCCGTGTCTCCCAAATCTCCCGTCAGCATGTGACACCAGGTCACAACTGGTAGGATGTGGGCTCCGGCGAACGCCATCCAGGCGGCCGCAAGAATAACAGCACCCTCGAGGCCCATTCCGCTGGATCCGAAGACCAACCAGGACACCACAAAGGCACCGCCTACTTCTGCTTTCATTGCATTCATATCTACATTCATATTTTTCATCTCCTCGATTAACGAGTAACTTCGTCTCGTTTCTCTGGACTATATAATAGAGAGGGTATTAAAACTGTAAAAATAGCCTAAAAATGCACTTTTTTCAAAATTCCGGTGTACTAATTTACACTTAGTAATGATTGGAAAATCGAGTGTGAATTTTGACATCTATATGTCGTTCATTACTATTCGCCCGAGTACTCTGTGACTCGAATACCAAGCTTTCCTGTACGTGCCATACGAGTCATAACGAGGTTCATCTTTTTGTGGAATTCCTCCTCGAGGTCGACATTCATTGCGAGAGCGTGACCGAGGATCAGTATCAGAAGGTCAGCCAGCTCCTCGGCCGCCTCCTCGTCAGGCTTGCCCTTCGTAATGGCAGCGGAGAGTTCCCCCAGCTCCTCAACAGTGAGGGCGATTCGGAAGCCCATATCGTGGCCGCGGTTCTCCTCGGCGGCAAACTTGTGCTTGTGGTGGAAAGATGCCACCCTGGACATCATCGTCAACCAAGAACCATCAGGTTCCTCACTATGCTCCACCTGCAACCAATCATCGACGCTCAGCCTTCCTGTCATGCCCCTACTCTGACGAGAGGCTCCATCAAGATAGTTACTCTAAGTGAGGTTTTCCAGCAGAGATAGTATGCAGGAGGCTACTAGATTCCTCATTTCCGAAGCCATCTCTTCCACCTCTCCATGATCAATTTGCGCATCGGAATCACCAGGGGTCCGGCCTGCGGCCCAGTTAGACGAACATAGTAGCGAGATATGGGCAATACCCGTCTCTGAAACGAGTCTTTGTTCCGGGCCAAGAGTCATTCCCACGACATTGGCGCCTAGCATCTCCAGCGCATCGATCTCCGAGGGGCTCTCGAACTGTGGACCGACGCATTGAGCCACAACTACCCTGGATGGGGGCGAGCCCTGCTTCTCCGCGAGTACTTCCTCGCAGACAGATGAGGCCTTCGGGTCGAAGGGCGAGGTTCGATCTGCGTGGATTGCATCGTCGTCGTGGAAGGTCCATGGCTTGATCGATAGGTCAAGTACCCCCTCGGCAACGCCTACGGTCCCAGGGGGCATTGATTCTAGCATCGAGCCTACGGAGTTCACACTAACCAGTAAATCAGGTTCGCAACTCGCAGCAGCATGTACGTTCGCCCGGTGCTCGATTGCATGGGGGGGAGTTCTTGCATTCTCAGTAGAGTGGTGCCTGTCTATCACGAAGACCACGCCCAAATCGTGATTCACGACGCTAAGTGGAACATTTCCCCATTGCGACTCCACGTTCATGGAATTCGAACGAGGGTCATCTCCTGAAGCTAGAGTAGAGACGAATGCACTCATCCCAG
>TARA_B110000263_G_C15312334_1_pt1 | contig 20927 bp, 17 predicted proteins | sample TARA_B110000263 | Tara Oceans TARA_B110000263 (sample SAMEA4397730) | marine metagenome | biome: Polar Biome; feature: [MES] marine water layer (ENVO:01000295) within the mesopelagic zone...; material: water (ENVO:00002006), including particulate matter (ENVO:01000060) such as......
ACTCTTTTAATTAATAAACTATACTAGAAAAAAAATGAAAAAAAATATCTCTATAATTCTACAAATATTATCAAAAAAATATGCCATAAAAAAAATAAGACCTCATGGCGATGGGATAAGTGAACTAATTCTGACTATATTGTCTCAAAATACGGCAGATAGAAATTCTGGCATAGCATTTGCACGTTTAATGAACAAATTTAATAGTTGGGAAAATGTTTCAAATGCAAATACCCAAACCATAAAAGAACAGATTAAGATTGGCGGTATGTCTAACCTTAAATCTAAAAGAATCAAAAAAGTTTTACAAATAATTAAAAAAAATAATGAAAGCTATGATTTAAGTTTTCTAAAAAAAATGAATAGGGAAGAATCGCTAGCATGGCTAACATCATTACCTGGAGTCGGATCAAAAACTGCCTCTTGCGTATTATTGTTTGCCTATGGCATACAATCTATACCAGTTGATACCCATGTTGGACGTATAGTAAAGAGAATTGGTCTTGTCGAAACTAACCTTGCTGCAGATGATGTGCAAATTGCATTAGAGTTGCTATTACAAAAAAAATCATATGGCATATTTCATCTTAATTTAATTGAACATGGAAGAAAAATTTGCCATGCAAAAAAACCGCTTTGCAATGAATGCGTTATCAATCAATTCTGTCAAAAAATAAAATAATGATTTTGTAGCGAAACTATTAAAAATTATATTATTTTTTAATAGTTTCGAGTTATTATTTAAAAAAGGAATTAAAGTAGATGATAAATAAAAACAAAATAACAAAACCAACTATCACGATAATTAAAAATGGAACTATTACAACTCCTGCCGGTTTCTATGCCGAGGCTATTGCTTCAGGAATCAAACAAAAAAACAAATTAGATCTCGCACTACTTTATAGTAATAACACGTGCTTGGTATCTGCTAAATTCACTCAAAATAAATTAAATGGTGAATCATTAAAATGGACAAAAAAAATAATTAAAAAAAATAATTCGTGTAAGGCTTTACTAGTAAATTCTGGAAATGCAAATACTGCAGTTGGTGCTATAGGATTAACTCATGCTAAAGATATAGCTAAAGATATCAGTAAAAAATTAAAAATTAAACCTCAGGAAGTTGCTTTAGCATCAACGGGTGTTATTGGCATTGAGCTACCAATGAACAAGATTAAAAAAGGCATAGAAAAAATAGAACTTGGTAAAAAATCTGGTCAGAAATTTAGTGAGGCAATTCTAACAACCGATACACATTCTAAACAAATTGCTATTGAAATAAAATCCAATAACGCAGTCTACAAAATTGCAGGCACTGCAAAAGGAGCTGGAATGATTCATCCGAATCTAGCGACAATGTTAGCATTTATTACTACAGATGCTTCATTAGATAAAAAATGGATCGACAAAACATTAGCTGAAGTCGTTAATCAAACGTTCAATATGATTGATATAGATATGGATACATCTCCGTGTGACATGGTCATGTTAATGGCAAATGGAGATGACTCAGTAGGAAAAATTGATAGCATCCATCCATCTGCTCAAATATTCAAAGATGGAATCTATCTTATTTGTGAATTTCTAGCGAAAGAAATTGCACGTGATGGTGAAGGTGCAACAAGATTAATTGAAGCAAAAATATTGGGAGCAAAAAATAATGCAATTGCAAAAAAAGTTGCACGTTCTATAATTTCTTCTTTATTAATTAAAACTATGGTTAAAGGAAAAGATCCTAATTGGGGAAGAATTATATCAACAATTGGAAATACAACACCAAAAATGAATGAAAAAAAAATTACGATTCATATAGGAAAAATTAAAGTCTATGATAAAGGAGTGCCGATCAGTGCAAATGCACCATCTGCAATTCAAGAAATGTCCAATGAGTGCGTATTAATAACAATTAACTTCGACGAAAAACAAGGCACAGCAACTGCATGGGGATGCGACTTAACAGAAGAATATGTAAAAATAAACAGCGAAATGACAACTTAATACATAATAAAGGAAACTCATGTCAAAAAAGATAACTATCGTAATAAAAATTGGTGGATCTTCATTAGAAAGTTACGAAAAAATTGTAAAAGAAATTTCTCTTTTAATAAAAAGTGGCAAGCAAGTTATCATTGTTCATGGTGGGGGAAAGCTTATCTCATCATGGTCTAAACAAATGAATAAAGAAGTAAAATTTATTAATGGTTTACGTTATACAGATGATGAAGCATTAGAAATTGCCACTGGCATACTAGCTGGAGTGGTCAATAAAAAAATCGTTGCGTCATTTTTAAAAAATAATATTAATGCGATAGGCCAATCAGGCGTTGATGCAAATTTATTAATTGGTAAACGTATAGGAAAAGAATTAGGAAATGTAGGAGAAATATTTAAAGTGAATAAATCTCATATAAACTTTCTACTAACAAATAATTTAATTCCAGTCATTGCTCCAATAGTCACCGATATAAAAAATAAAAATAAACTATTAAATGTAAATGCAGATAATGCTGCAATTGCAATAGCTATTGCAATTGCAGCAGAAAAATGTATTTTACTTTCAGATATCGATGGCGTTTTAGACCAAAATGGAGTGATTATAAATGAATTAACTATAAAAGATGCCAATCGACTTATAAATGAAAAAATAATAAGCGAAGGAATGATACCAAAAGTTAAGAACTGTATAAAAGCTGCCAAATTAGGTGTGACATGCCATATCGCTAATAGCAATAGATCATCTATTCTTAAAGATATATTTAAAGAAAAAGCAATTCAAACAATTATAAAATAATTACAGGAGAAAAAATGGGGTATTTTGATTTTGGCAATTCGAATAAAGATAATAACCAAGAAGATGTTTTTTCTTTTAATAGTGAAAATTTATCTCTGCCAAAAATTCCAATTAAATTTATAGCAAGCATAGCCTTTATAATTATCTCATTATTTGTAATAGGAACATTAAAAAGCATATATGTTGATTGGTTGTGGTTTGGATCAACTGATTCTTCTTCTTCAGAGTCATATTTACCAATATATCAATCTATTCTCTCAGCAAAAATTATTCTTTTTTTAGTAGGTTTTTTCATTTCACTTATTATTATCAGTATCAATATTTTTATAGCAAGAAAACTGTCTCCAAAAAATACATCAAACAATATACTTAAACAATTAGGAGCACCATCTGCATCAAAAATTTCATCAATAATTTTATTCTCAATAGCAATTTTTATAGCAACAACTTTTGGAACATCAGCAGCAAGTAGCTGGGATATTCTTTATAAATTTGTTAATTCAGTACAATACAATCTTACTGATCCAATTTTTGATAGAGATATATCTTTCTATACATTTTCTTTGCCTGCGTACAAATTTATACAAAGTTGGACATTAGGTGTATTAATATTTAGTACTCTTTTTTCTGGTGGTATTTATTTAACATCTTTATCAATTAACAATTTATCAAGCATTCCTAAAAATACTCAAAGACATATATTCGTTCTTATTGGATTAATTATAATGACAATATCAGCTGGTATATTTCTTAATATTTTTAATATACTACTAGATTCAAGGGGCATCGTTCAAGGGGCTACATATACTGACGTTATAATTAGTTTACCTGTTAGATATATATTAGGAGGAATGGGGCTATTTATTGGCTTAGTAACTATTGTGAATGCATTCCTTTCAACAAATTATCGATTGCCAATATTTCTTGTAGGTATATGGATTTTTGTCAGTATCATAGGCAGTGCAATTTTACCTTCAACAATACAACAATTTACTGTTGATCCTAATGAATTACAAAAAGAAGCACCATACATTCAAAGAAATATAGATTATTCAAGAATAGCTTGGGGATTAAGTGATATTGAAGAACAAACTTTTCCAGCTAATAGAACTGTTTCAAAAGATGAAATCACGGCCAATCCTGAAACAATAGACAACATTAGAATACTAGATCCTAGGCCTTTAAAAGATACTTTTAATGAAATTCAATCAATAAGACCTTTCTATAAATTTACAGATGTTGATGTAGACAGATATACAATTGATGGCAAATTAAGTTCTGTCATGATAGCAACTAGAGAATTAGACATAAACAATTCTGGTGATAGGAATTGGACACGAGAAAGATTGCAATTGACTCATGGTTTTGGCTCAGCTATAGCACCAGTTAATAGTGTGGACAATGAAGGCTTGCCAGATTTATTAACTTACAACATTCCTCCTCAATCATCAGTGGAAGAGTTAGCTATTTCTACTGATGGAGGAAGAATTTATTACGGAGAATTAACCAATCATTATGTACTAGTAAAAACAAATGAAGACGAGTTTGATTATCCGCTAGATGAAGGTAAAAATCAATCAACCAGATATACCTATGATAAAGGAATTAAATTAGATTCGTTCATCAAAAAAAGTGCGCTAGCTTGGGAATTGTCTGATGTTAATATACTAATTTCCGATCAACTTGGCTCTGATTCTAGACTTTTGTTGCATAGAAATATTTTTGAAAGAGTAAATAAGATAGCTCCTTTTTTACTTTTAGATCCCGATCCATATAGCATAGTGATTGATGGGCAATTGCATTGGATTCATGATGCATATACTCATACCAATGCTTTTCCATATTCAACTAATTACGGCAAAGATGTAAATTATATTCGTAATAGTGTAAAAGTAATCACTAATGCACAAACAGGTGATATTGATTTATATTTATACGATGAATCAGACTTTATTGCTTCTACATGGAATAAAGTATTTCCAGGACTATTTAAAAATGAAGCTGAAATGCCTCAATCCATAAAAGACCATATAAGATACCCAGAACTACTTTTTCAACTTCAAGCAGAAATGTATTTAAAGTATCATGTTACTGATGCAAATGTATTTTTTGTAGGAGAAGATTTTTGGAGCATTCCTACAGAAAAATTTAGACAAAAAGAACAAGAAGTAGAACCATACTATGTAGTAATGACTCTGCCTGGTGAAGAAAATGTAGAATTTGCACTGATTTTGCCATTCAATCCACAAAATAGACCTAATACAATAGCATGGCTGGCAGGTAGATCTGATGGTGAAAATTATGGAAAACTCAAAGCATATAGATTTCCTTCTGATAAGCAAATACCAGGGCCGACTCAAATCGAAGCCTTGATTGATCAAGATCCAATAATTTCACAACAATTATCTCTATGGGACTCAACAGGCTCAGAAGTTATACGAGGTAACTTATTAATGATACCAATAGGTAATTCTGTATTGTATGTTGAGCCAATATACTTGCAGGCAGCGACTAGAAAGCTCCCTCAATTAGTAAGAATTGTTGTAGCTAATGGTAATGAGATTGCTATGGCTGAGGACTTTGAAACTGCATTGGCTCAAGTTTTAAGTCCTGATAAAATCAAAAAAATCATAGAATCAACAGTAAATGAGTCAGCTGAATTAAATTCTGATACTGAAAAGAAATCAACAAGTACTACAAAAGAATCAAAAGCAGAATTAGCTAAATCAGCTGAAGAATTATTAATTGAAGTTGAAAATAATATTGAAAAAATTAAAACTATCATAGGGCAATTAGAAAATAATCCTTAAATATATACTTATTTATTGGGAAAATAATGGATGATATCAAATTAACTGAATCAAAAATTTTCATGCAGGTTGCAAATCGTCTTCCAATTACTATTGTCAAAGGTAAAGGTACTTATGTTTGGGATGATAAAGGAAATAAATATCTTGATTTTATTTGCGGCATAGCAACCAACCTTCTAGGACATGCAGATAAAGGGCTCGCAAAAACCATTGGAAATCAAGCAAAAAAATTAATTCATGTTTCCAATATCTTTTACTCAGAACCACAGATACTCTTAGGTAAGCTATTATTACAATCAGCATCTATGGATAAAATTTGGTTTTGTAACTCAGGAGCAGAGGCAAATGAAGCTGCAATTAAGCTTGCAAGAAAATGGGGCAAAATTAATAAAAATGGAGCATCAGAAATAATCGTTGCAAAAAATGCATTTCACGGTCGAACAATAGCAACAATTTCAGCTACAGACAATGAAAATTATAAGAATAATTTTAAGCCCCTGTTGCCAGGTTTTAAATTTGTAGAATTTAATAGCATTGAACATATAAAAAAAATGACTTCCATAAAAACAGTTGCTATTATGCTTGAGCCAATTCAAGGCGAAGGTGGAGTAAACACACCAAATTTTGGTTATCTTACAGAAGTAAGAGACTGGTGTAATATGAATAATATATTATTCATATTAGATGAAATACAAACTGGTATGGGTAGAACTGGCTTGCCTTGGGCTCATCAACATGAAGATATTAAGCCAGATATCATGACTACTGCTAAAGGACTTGGAGGAGGATTACCAATTGGAGGAATAATGTGTACTGAAAGAGCAAACATTTTTACTCCTGGTGACCATGGAAGTACCTTTGGCGGAAATGTCCTCACATGTGCAGGTGCGTATTATATTGCATCGAGATTATTTAAAAAAAATATGATAGATAGAATACAACAAACAATTTTAATATTAGATAACCTACTTGATAAATTAATAACAAAAAATGAATATATTATTAATATAAGAGGCAAAGGATTATTAAGGGGTATTGAATTTTCTAGCGACATAGCTCCAAAAATTTCACAAGAGTGTATAAAAAATGGATTGCTCGTTAATCCCGTTAAGCCAAATATAATTAGACTCATGCCACCATTAAATGTAACCTCAGGTGAATTAAATAAAGCTATTGCTATAATTACAAAAAGCACAAAAAAAATTATTAAAGACATTGAAGAGGAGAAGTAATGACTAAAAAAATTGTTTTGGCATATTCTGGAGGCCTTGATACATCAGTTGCAGTAAATATTTTACAAAAAGAATATGGCTATGAGGTTTATTGCATGACCGCTGATTTAGGAAATTTACCAGATAGTCAAGATATTGTTAGACGTGGATTAGAGTCAGGTGCAGTTGAAGTAGAACTAATTGATGCAAAAGCAGATTTTTTACAACATTTTGTTTTACCAGCATTAAAAGCAAATGCTCTTTATCAAAATAAATACCCGCTAGCAACAGCTCTTGCAAGGCCATTGATTGCTCAAATGCTTATAGAAAAAGCTAATCAAATAGGTGCAAATGCAATTGCGCATGGATGCACAGGTAAAGGCAACGATCAAGTTAGGTTTGATGTAAGTCTTCAGACACTTAAGCCAGATGTAGAAATTATTGCAACAGGCAGAGAAAATAATATGACCAGAGAAGAAGTAATTGTATATGCAAATAAAAATAATATACCCCTACCTCCAATTAAATCTTCTCCTTATTCAACTGATGAAAATATTTGGGGTAGATCTATAGAATGCGGAGATCTTGAAGATCCATGGATAGCGCCTCCAGAAGAAATTTATGAATGGACTAAACCAATCAATGAAACTCCAATGCAAGGAGAAGAAATAGAAATTGAATTTAAAAATGGAGAACCTGTATCATTGAACAAACAAAAAATTGATACAATTTCTATGGTGCAACAGTTAAACGATATAGCAGGAAAACATGGTATCGGTAGAATTGATATGGTGGAAGATAGAATAGTAGGAATAAAATCTAGAGAAATTTATGAATCTCCAGCAGCTATTGTGCTTCTACAAGCACATAAATCACTTGAATCAATAACGCTCACTCGTAAACAAATAGAGTTAAAAGAGTTCATTGACAATGAATATGGCAAAATGATTTATGATGGTCTTTGGTTTAGTAGTCATCACATCAATTTAGCTTCCTATATTAATTCAACTCAAGAACATGTAAATGGTACAGTCAGATTAAAATTATGGCATGGATCAGTTATTGTAAATGGAATCAAGTCAGATGAATCATTATACGACCCAAAATTAGCGACTTATGGTGACGATGATGACTTTGATCAATCTATTGCAAAAGGATTTATTGCAATATGGGGCATGCCTCTTAAAACTCAAGCAAAAAAACAAAAACATACAGAAAAAAAAGAATTTAATAGAAAATCTTATTTGAATAATTAAAAAAAAAATCAGGAGCAAGCTTTGAAAAAGAAAAAAAAACTATGGAGTGGAGCATTTCAATTAGCAACTAATGCAGATGTTGAAACATTTACTTCATCTCTATCATTTGACAAGGCATTATTTCAAGAAGATATATCTTGCTCTATTGCACACGCAAATATGCTTAATAAACAAAAAATTATCCCTCAAGACAAAGCAAAAAAAATTATTGATGGACTACAAATAATTCTTTTAAAAATAGAACAAGGTTCATTTGAATTTAACACAGATAATGAAGACATTCATATGTCAATAGAGTCATCATTATTTGAATTAATTGGTGATGACGCTGGGTATTTACATACAGGTAGATCACGAAACGATCTAATTGCTACAGATTTAAGAATTTACAGTAGAGTAGCTACTAAAGAAATCTTAAATCAACTCATAGCCTTTAGAGAAACGCTTGTTGAGCTTGCAACGCAAGAACGACTCACTATATTTCCAGGTTACACTCACATGCAAAATGCTCAGCCTATTTTACTAGCGCATCACTTTCTGGCATATGAAGAAATGATGAAACGAGATACAGATCGTTTTATTGAATTAACTAATAGAATCAATATTATGCCCCTAGGATCTGGTGCTCTTGCAGGGTCTGGTTATGATTTTGATCGACCATATTTAGCAAAACAATTAAATTTTGATAAAATAAGCAAAAACTCAATGGATGCAGTTTCAGATCGTGATTTTGTATTTGATATTAATTCAGCATCAGCAATATGTATGGTGCATCTTTCAAGGTTAGCAGAAGAGATAATTTTATGGGCTTCTTCAGAATTTAACTTAATATCTATTCATGATGACTTTGCGACCGGCTCAAGCATAATGCCTCAGAAAAAAAATCCAGATGTTGCTGAATTAGTAAGAGGTAAGAGTGCCAGAGTAATTGGCAATTTAATGCAAATATTGACACTTCTAAAAGGATTGCCACTCACTTATAATAGAGACCTCCAAGAGGATAAAGAGTCATTATTCGATTCAATTGACACAATTATAAATTGCTTATCTATTACTAATGGGCTACTTAATTCTATAACAATAAATAAAATTCATGCAGAAAAATTAGCTGTACAAGGATATGCGTTAGCAACAGATATTGCAGATTACTTAACTAAAAAAGGAGTGCCTTTTAGAAAATCACATGAAATAGTAGGAAAAATCGTTTTGCATTGCAGTAATAATAATATACAATTTTCTGAATTATCTTTAGAAGAATATAAGAATTTCAATATCAATTTCGAATCAGATATTTTAAATTTAGATGCATTAACTTCTATAAACAACAGAGATTTACCAGGTGGTACAGCAGTAAATCAAATTGAATTGTCAATAAGAGAAGCAAGTCATCAATTAAAACAAGATATCCAAAAAATTAAATAACTAACTATGAATAAAAAAATATTAATTGCTCCTTCAATATTAACTGTTGACTACATGCACTTAGAAGAAGAAATTAAAAAAATTGAAAATTCAGACATCAATTACTGGCATTTGGATATTATGGATGGACATTTTGTTCCTCAAATATCTTTTGGGCAGAGTATTGTAAAATTACTCAAGAAAAATACCCGCCTACCTATCGAAGCTCACTTAATGGTCTCTAACCCAGAAATACAAGCATTAAGTTTTTTAAAAATTGGAATAGAAAGAGTTATTGTACATATTGAATCCATAAAAGACCCAACATTTTTAATTAATAAAACTCATAATATGAATAAAGAATTTGGGTTAGCAATTAATCCTGATACATCCATCAGTGATATTGAGCCATTTTTATCAAAAATCGATCAAGTAACTATTATGAGTGTCAATCCTGGTGAAGGCGGGCAATCAATGATTATGCAATCACTAGATAAAATAAAATATTTAATCGAAATATCCAAAAAAAATAAAAATCAATTCAATATAGAGATTGACGGAGGAGTCAAGATTGAAAATCTGCATTCATGTATTGAGTCTGGTGCGAATATGCTAGTTATGGGATCGTCTATATTTAATCAAGACTTAGATCGGGATAAAACAATTACAAAAATTCGTATGAAGATAGATAATATACAGAACTTAACTGGTGATGCTAATAATTAATTAGCAAGAATAATTTTTTTCATCTGTGTTCTAATGCATCTAGTACAAATATTAATTCTTTGAAGCTTGCCATCAATGATCATTTTTTTGGATTGTACATTTGGTCGGAATTTCCTACTAGTTTTAGGCGCTTTACGTTCCCACCTACCAGAATGTTTATGCCTAATGTTTCTACCAAACAAAAGTACTTTTTCGCACAAATCGCATTTTCCTGAAGACATATTTTACTCATTTAGCTAAAATGAAACCATAAATAGGTTTCTCTTTTATAGATTATATAATTCTACGATCTATAAAATAAAGATAATAAAATTACTGTTTAAACATGATATCTATGTGAATGATTGTAAACTAGACTCATAACATAATATTTTTAAATTAAAATTAGAGAAATAAGTATGCAAAAAAATAATGCATCAACAATATCTATAAAAGATTTAGATGCAGCATTTAAAGTAGCAGAGAATTGGCTCTCAATAAATCGAGAATCTATCAATTCTATCAATGTATACCCAGTACCTGATGGCGACACAGGTACAAACATGCTCTTGACACTTAAAGCAGCAATTAGTGAGAATCAAAAAAAACAATATAAATCTATTTCAGAATTTACTAATAATTTAGCAACAGGAGCATTGTTAGGTGCACGTGGTAACAGTGGTGTTATTTTATCTCAAATGCTTAAGGGTTTTTCTGATTCATTTAAAGACAAGAAAGAAATTAGTGCTAAAAACATTGCTCATGGTCTAGAAAGTGCTGCTAAAGCTGCATATGAAGCACTTGCAAATCCTGTAGAAGGAACTATGCTATCAGTTTTAAGAGATGCTGCAAAGTCAGCAATGCAATCAATTAAAAAAACTACTTCAATAACTGAGACATTAGAAGCAAGCATTAAAGAAGCAAAGGAAAGTGTAGAAAAAACTAAAGAACAATTACCAGAATTAATTGAAGCAGGTGTTGTAGATGCTGGCGCAATTGGAGTACTAGTTATTTTAGAAGGATTATATTTTGGTATTTCAAAAATTTCACCTCCAGAACTACCTAAGTTTCAAGTAGTTCACTTAAATTTCGATCATAGTAAAGAAAATAGTTTTGGTTTTTGTACAGAATTTTTAATCAAAAATCCTATAATAACAAAGCAAGAGATGGAAAAAAAGCTTGCTGCAATCAATGGACAGTCCATTATTGTTGTCGGTGATTCAAATATAATGCATGTACACATTCATGTCGAAGTCCCAGATAACGCAATAGCTGTTGGTAAGGAAATAGGCATAGTAGAAAATATAAAAATAGAAAATATGCAAGAGCAACATGAACAGATGATGAAAAATAATGATACTAAAACAGAAATTATAATTGAAGAAATTGGAATTATTGCAATTGTTCAAGGCAGTGGTCTTAAAGATATTTATAATGAATTAGGCGTTATGCATTTTATTGATGGAGGCCAAGGGGCTAATCCAAATAGCGGGAAGATGCTAAATATGGCCAAAAAAATTGCTAGTAAAAATTGCATTATTTTAGCAAATAACAAAAATATTATTGCATCAGCAGAACAAGCTGCAGAGTTATCAAAAGGTTTTATAAAAGTAATTCCAACAACTTCTCCAGCAATTGGAATAGTTGCAGCATTAGATTATTTAACAAGTGGAAATATCGAACAGATAATCAAATCAATGAAAAATAATATCTATAAAACTAAATCAATAGAAATTACTACTGCAGTTAAAACAACAATAATCAATAATTTACAGATTAATTCAGGAGATTATATGGCCATGATTAACGGTGAAATTGTAGCAACTGATAATAATTTTAATAATGTATTGAATGCTACTCTATCTCAAATAGCTGACTCCGAACTAATCACCTTATATACTGGTGATATGATAAACAGCAAAGAAAGAGAAGAATTATCAAATTTACTCAATTCAACTTTCAAAGAATTAGATATTGAGTTGTATAATGGAGGACAGCCTTTATATCATATACTAGGTTCAGTCGAATAGGAGAAAATAATGACACTAGCAATTGTTACAGATTCAACAGCAAATATTTCTAAAGAAACCGCACATGAACTGGGCGTTCATGTTATCCCATTAACTTTAACATTTGGGGAGCAATCATTATTAGACATGAAAGATATAACGGAAATTGAATTTTTTGATAGACTGCTTACTGATCCAAATCATCCAAAAACATCTCAGCCATCAGTCGGTGCTTTTTTAAATTTATACAAAGAATTAATTGCTAATGGAGTAACAGAAATATTATCAATACACATTTCAAAAAAATTATCAGGCACTTTTGAATCAGCAACACAAGCAGCTTCTCAAGTTAAAAATTGCACAGTAGAAGTATTAGACACAGGGGGAGTTTCATTGCCCTTAGGTTTTGCAGTAATTGAAGCAGCTAAAAATTTAAAAAATGGTGCTTCAATCAATGAATTAAAAGAGATTATAGAAAATCAAATGAACAGAACAAAAGTTTTCGTAGGATTAAATACACTAGAGTATTTAATTAAAGGTGGAAGAATGAGCAAGGCAAAAGGTTTTATAGGGACTAAATTAAATTTTAAACCCATTATTACCCTTAACAATGGGTTAATTGAAAGTGCAGGAAAAGCGAGAAATTTTAATAAAACTATTGATTCAATGATTGAAATGGCTACTGAATTAGCTCCCTTTGAATATATTGGAGTCATGCATGGCAATTCACTGGACTTAGCGCAAGAAGTTGCAAATAAATTAATAGCAATTGATAAAAATTCAATCCCAATGATAAGGCAATTATCCCCTGTTTTAGGCGTCCATGCAGGACCAGGTTCTATAGGAATTACTGCTGTTTCATCAAAAAAATAACTGAATTATTCACTGAGCGCTTTAATGACAAATCGTATTAATGAAATACTTGCATTTGAATTAAAAAATGGTTGTATAAATAAAGCTGTTAATGGTGGACTTGATGCCTATTTGTCAAAATTAACAATAAATCAAAGTCCTTCATCTACAATCATAAAAGTTATAGCAATCTTGCCCATGGAAGGATACCGCTCACTTTCAATAGAAAATAGGAGTCAATGGATCCAAACTGCCCTTAACTTAATGCAAACTGCTGATAAATTTAATCAAAAAAATCAAAACAAAAAACAGGTCCCTCGTGAAATTAATATAAAAAATAGTACCAAAACAATTACTGACCCAAAAAAAATATTACAGCTTTCAATTAAACAATCTAACTTGGGTATTAGAGCCAACACTATCACTTCGTTAGAAAAACTAGGCGTGATGTCTGTGCATGATGCGCTTATGTTTTTCCCTTATAGGTATACTGACTTCTCTCAAATCGTCCCCATCGCAACACTCGAATCTGGCAAGTATCAAACTGTCAAGGGCAAAATAATAAAATCAAAAATTATAAGAATGGGAAGAGGAGGAAAGCTTCGTGCAACTGAAATTATAATTAAGGATGAAAAAAATTCAAGCATGCGTATACTTTGGTTTAATCAAGTATTTATTGCTAATTATTTAAAAATTGGATATCAAGTTGCTCTATCAGGTAAAGTTAAGTTTTACAAAGGTCAACCCACCTTTGATAATGCAGAATATGAAATCATCGATAAAAATAACTATGCAGGAAAAATTATTCCTACATATCATTTAACAAAAGGGATTGCTCAAAAAACAATTAGAAATTTTACAAAAAAAATAATTGAAACGTACTCATTAAATGTGCAAGATACATTGCCAGAAATAATCAGAAAAAAATATGCTTACCCTTCGTTGAGTCAAGCAATTCAACATATACATTCTCCTGCAACTATGGAAGAAATGTATGTAGCTCAAAAAAGAATTGCCTTTGAAGAATTACTTGGCATACAAATCTCAATAATGCAGAAAAAACAAGCAGCTTCTCAACTTATAAGTGCAGTTCAAATTATCGATACTTCAATTGTTAATAATTTTATTACAACTTTGCCTTTTGAACTTACGAATGCTCAACAAAAATCTATAACAACAATTATGAATGACTTACAAAGTAATACTCCTATGTCAAGATTACTCGAAGGTGATGTAGGTTCTGGAAAAACAGTTATAGCCTTATGTGCAATTCTAGCAATAGTTACACAAAAAGGACAAGCCGTATTAATGGCTCCAACTGAAATACTAGCTGAGCAACATTTTAAAACAATCATAAAGTTATTGACTGGAAAAACAGAACTCACTCTATTTAGATTAGCTAATATACCTGGCTTCATTGATCCAGTAAGAATTGTATTGCTTACAGGATCAATGAGTGCAAAAGAGAAAAAATATAATCTTGAACTAATCAATAATGGAACTGCAAGTATAGTGATTGGCACACATGCGTTAATACAAACAGGGGTTCAATTTAAAAAATTAGGATTAATTGTCATTGATGAACAACACAGATTTGGCGTTATGCAAAGAGCAGAACTTAAGAATAAGTCTTCTGAAAAAGAAATTGAGCCGCATACACTAGTGATGACTGCAACTCCTATTCCAAGAACGCTTGCTTTAACAGCATATGGAGATCTCGACTTAACAATTATAGATGAGTTACCAAAAGGAAGAAAGACTATTAAAACTAAATTATTAAAACAGACAGATACATCAAAGGCATTTGATAAAATTTTTAGTGAAATTAATAATGGCAATCAAGCATTTGTAATATGTCCTCTTGTTGAAGAATCTGAATTTATTGATCGGAAGGCTGTAATAACAGAACATAAAAGATTACAGAACGACATCTTCCCAGAAATTAAAGAGAAAATTGGACTAATCCATGGAAAAATGAAATCAAAAGAAAAAGAAAAAATCATGGAAAAATTTGAAAAAAAAGAATTAAGTATACTCGTTGCAACTTCAGTTATAGAGGTTGGAATTGATATTCCTGATGCAACTGTCATTGTTATTGAAGGTGCAGATAGATTTGGTCTGGCACAATTACATCAATTACGTGGAAGAGTTGGTAGAAGTGATAAAGATTCATATTGCTTTTTAATTGCTGACAATGCTAATGAAGAGTCTGAGCTTAGATTAAAAACATTTGAATCTATTAATGATGGCTTTGAACTTGCAGAAGCTGATTTACAATTACGAGGACCTGGAGAAGTGTATGGGACAAAGCAATCAGGACTTCCTAGTATTAGAGTCGCGGCATTATTAGATGCAAGATTAATTGACAGAGCACGACAAGAAGCATCTACTATACTAAATGGTAAATATGATTTCTCAGAATTAGATAAGAAAAAAATTACTGAGCTTACTGATGTATTTAGTAATAAGATAATTCATGAAATACACTAAAAAAAATAGAGACGCACATGATTGAAGAAGAAATATCAAAATTAATTTACAAGTCAGTGTCCCGTGCACAAACTGCAGGCGAATTTACTATTTTTGAAATACCAAAAATAAAGATTGACACTTCACAAATTAGTGGACATGGAGACTATTCAAGTAATATCGCAATGCAATTAAAATCTCTTGTGAATAAAAATCCAATAGAAATAGCAGAAACTATTATCACTAATATCACTACAACTACAATTATTGATGAAATAGTTCTAGCCAAACCTGGCTTTATTAACTTTTATCTTAACAAGTCATGGTTATCCCAACAAATAAAGACAATCAATTCATCATCTTCATATGGAAATAACAATACTGGTAATAATAATAAAATGTTAATTGAATATGTATCAGCGAATCCAACTGGACCAGTGCATATAGGAAATGGTAGAGGTGCATCAATTGGTTCTTCTCTCGCAAAAGTATTAAGAAAATGTAATTTTATGATCGAAGAAGAATTTTATATCAATGATACAGGAAATCAAATTTCACTGTTTGGACAAACACTCTATGCTCGATATTCTCAATTAAATGGCAAAGAAATAAAAATTCCTGAAAATGGATACCGAGGTGCGTACATGATTGATCTGGCTAAATTAATCAAACATAAATATAAGGATTCATCTATTTTTATAGAAGAAAACAACAACCAAAATCAAGAACTAACTGCACTTGGTCTATCAATAATGATAGATGATATGAAAAATGAATTAAAAGGAATAGGAGTTGAATTCACAAATTGGTTTTATGAAAGCGACTTACATAAAAGAAAAACAATTGCTGCCATCATTAAAAAACTTAGTACTAATAATTTTATTGAAAAGAAAGAAAATGCTTTATGGTTTCAATCATCAAAATTAGGTGATAGCAAAGACAATGTGCTGCTGAGAACAGATGGGACTCCAACATATTTTTCAGCTGATATTGCGTATCACTACAACAAGCTAGTTGAAAGAAAATTTGATAAAATAATAAATATTTGGGGAGCAGATCATCAAGGCCATGTTTCAAGATTGAAAAAAGCAATTGAGGCAATTGGAATTGATCAAAATAGAATAGAAATTCTGCTTTATCAGCTTATTACACTTAAAAGAGGAGAGAAAATTGTTCCATTGTCTAAACGAGCAGGAGAAATAATTTCATTAAAAGAAATTTTTACAGAAACTGGCAAGGATGCAATGAGGTTTTTTTTCCTCTCTCAATCGGCAAATCAAGCAATGGAATTTGATCTAGAACTAGCAAAAAAACAAACCAAAGATAACCCAGTATATTATGTACAATATGCTCATGCTCGGATTTGTGCTGTCTTAAAAAAAGCAACTGAAGAAAAAATTACAAGCTCCCACGAAAATCTTAGTACCATCCAAGAAGAATCTGAACTTGCACTCATTAAAAAATTAATTTATTTTCCTCAACTAATTACAAAAGTTGCTGAAGAACTAGCACCGCATCATTTACCGCATTATTCTATTGAGCTAGCGCATGCATTTCATCACTTCTATACAAATTGTAAAGTTATTGATATAAAGAATAAAAAATTATCAGAAGCTAGGCTTGCACTGCTTGAAGCATGTAAAATTGTTTTAGCTAGTACACTTGATCTTATAGGAGTTGAAGCTCCCGAAAAAATGTAACAAGGAAAATATAATGGTAAAACAAGAAAAAAAACGAATATTAACTGGCATCAGGCCTACCGGTTCTTTGCATCTAGGTCACTATGTTGGAGCTTTAGAAAATTGGATCAAGTTACAAAACGAATATGAGTGCTTTTTTCTAATAGCAAATTATCAAGTAGCAGATTATGTTGATCGACTTGATATTATCAATGAATCAATATTAGAAATTGCAACTGATTGGTTATCAATAGGGCTTGACCCCAAAACAAGTCATTTTACTGTTGAAAGTTTAGTGCCAGAACATGCAGAATTAGCAATGTGGCTGAGTTGGTTCGTGCAGTTAGGCAGGTTGCAAAGAAATCCTACGTTAAAAAATGAAATAGATGCTCTAGGGAACAAGCCTCCTTCCTTAGCATTTTTTAATTATCCTGTTTTACAAGTAGCAAATATTTTAATGCCTAAAGCTCATCTTGTACCAGTTGGTGAAGATCAATTGCCTCACATTGAAATGGCAAGAGAAATAGCAAGAAAGATAAATAAATTAGCAGGGTACGATCTATTTCCAGTTCCAAAAGCTTTAGTAGGAAGAGTCCCAAGACTCGTAGGCATTAATGGACCAGATATCAAAATGAGTAAATCAGCAAATAATGCTATTTATCTTAAAGATGACGAACAAACAGTAAAAAAGAAAATTATGCAAATGTATACTGATCCAACACGTATTCATGTAACTGATCCTGGCAAGGTTGAAGGTAATCCGGTCTTTATTTATCACGATGCATTCAATAAAAATACCGATGAAATTAAAGATTTAAAAGAAAGATATCAAAATGGAAAAGTAGGAGATGTAGAAGTCAAGATGAAATTATTTAATGCAATTAACACATTCTTATTACCAATTAGAGAAAAAAGAAATTACTATGATCAAAACAAAAAACTTGTTAAAGATGCTTTACAAGAAGGATCCACTCATGCTTCGAAGGTTGCAAAACAAACAATGAAAGAACTCAAATCTACACTGAAACTTGGGTATTAATTAAATAATTAAATCAGTTATTTTTTTTTGTTTACATTGTTTAAATAAAATAAAATAAAATATTAATAAATAAGATTGCGCAACAGTGCGAAAAAATACACAATATCTGCGTTATAAAAAAAACTTTGTGAGATTTTTTATGAGCATTCCTTCAGTTCCATCTAGGCAACATCGTTCAGCCTACAATGTAGCTAAGCGAAATAGTAAAATTAAATTTTATTATTTACTTCAAGCAAGTATAGGTTGCTCAGAATTTATTGATAAATATCGTTAATTGTATAAAAACTTTAATCATTGATTAAAGTTTTTTTTTATGTAAAAAATGATTTTTCATACTTAAGGAATAAACAATGGAGCAATTATGGGTTTATATTGGATTCACATTTGCAGCATATTCTGTAGTTGCTAATGATAGCGTACAAACACTTGGAACTTGGATTGCATCAAATAGAGATAAGGTTCGATGGCAATGGATGTGGATTGCTGCGAGTGCTGTGCTAATTGCAACATTATGGATTGGATGGTTCACCTTAGAAGGCGATATATCATATGGTAGATTGAATAAGATACCGTATGTAGAGATACAATGGTATCATGCTGCAGCGCCAGCTATTTTACTGCTGCTTACACGCATAGGCATACCTGTCTCTACTTCCTTTTTAGTGCTCTCTGCATTTGCAAGCACTTTTATACTTGAAAAGATGATTATCAAATCAGTAATTGGTTATGGAATTGCAGCAATATGTGCGTACGCAGTTTGGATTATATTAGGTAGAATTATTGATGAGAAAAAAGATGTAGTTAATGAAAAAAATAAAAAATTATGGCGTATCGGACAATGGATTACAACTGGATTTTTATGGCATACATGGCTATCACATGACATGGCTAACATCGCAGTATTTTTACCCAGAGATTTATCAGCATCATGGTTGGTATTTTCTACAGTTCTGTTAGTAAGTTTACTCGGATATATGTTATGGGAAAAAGGAGGAAAGATTCAACAAATAGTTGTAAATAAAACTGGAACAAGATATGTCCGCTCAGCAACAATTATTGATTTTGTTTATGCTGTAATACTTCTAATCTTTAAAGAATACAATGACATACCGATGAGCACAACATGGGTATTTGTTGGTTTGCTTTGTGGTAGAGAACTCGCAATATCAACGGTAATGGAAAATTATAAATTTAAATATGTATTCCCAATAATATCCAGAGACTTTGGTAAAATGTTATTTGGGGCACTAGTCTCAGTGGCAATAGTATTGTCAATTCATTACATTATCGTGCCAGGAGGTTACTATTAGACGAAATTAACGATTATGAATATCTCGAAATTGTTTATTTTTATTGCCAATATAAATTTGTCGTGGACGAAACAACCTATTTCCTGAATCCCATTGCTCTTTCATGTGGACCATCCAACCCAACATTCTTGATGCAGCAAAAAGTGGAGTATAAAAATCAATTGGCACATTAATTCCATGAAATACAGTGCCTGAAAATAAATCAACATTTGGCCATAAACCTCGAGCTGATAATTTCTCAGTAGCAATTTCTTCAACTTTTAATGCTATAGAATATAATTGATGAGAATCAGTTCCCTCAACTAAAATATCTCTAGCAATTCTCTGTATGACAGAAGAGCGAGGATCTTTAGCATGATAAACTCTGTGACCAAATCCAGGAATTCGTTCTTTAGCATCAAACATTTTTACTAAATACTCATCGGCATTATCTACAGAGCCAATATCTTGAAAGAGCCGTATTGCTCTTTCATTCGCACCGCCATGTGCAGGGCCTGATAAAGCGCCAATAGCTGCAGATGCAACTGCTTCTGCTTCTGACCTTGTAGAAGTAACTACTCTGGACGTAAATGTTGAAGCATTACCAGCAGAATGATCTGCTTGCAAAATTAATAATTCATTCATTACAGCAATATGAGAGTCTGGGCAATCCGGTCCAGTAATCATTTTTAAAATCATTGCAGCATGGCTATCTGCATCACTTGGTCCATGATATTCTCGACCGTCAACAGCCTGCGCAATAACACCAACCAAGTGGCCAGTTTTTGCAATCAATGCTATCCCTCTGTCTATAACATTATCAAGGTCTGATTCAAAATCATTTTTCATACGACCTATAGAAGCAACAGCAGCTTGCAAAGCGAACATTGGATGAGATTGAGTACCAGCAATTCTTGCTAATTCAATATGTTCATCTGAAAGATGTCTTCCAGATTGCATCTTTATAATAATTTCATCTAATCTTGATTGGTTTGGAAGCTCTCCATCATAAAGAAGAGCAACAATTTCTTCAAATGAACAGTTTTCTGTAAGATCTTCTATTGAATATCCTTGATAAGATAATTTGCCAATTTCACCTTCTACAAGAGAAATGGAAGATTCAGCAATTGGAATGCCTTCAAGCCCTGGAACTATTTCAGAATTAGAGCTCATAATTATTACACCCCGCTATAAATATAGAATTGAAACCGATAATTAGTATACATTAGAAAACTAAATGGAAAAAGATTTTACGATACGAATTTCTCAATTCTTGCCATTGCTTCAATTAATTGTGGCATTGAAGCTGCATAGCATATCCTTACATGGTTCTTACCAGATTCGCCAAAAGCATCTCCCGGAACAACAGCAACCTTTTGATCTTTTAATAAAGCCTGGGCAAATTCATTACCATCC
>TARA_B110000263_G_scaffold52691_1_pt1 | contig 20861 bp, 22 predicted proteins | sample TARA_B110000263 | Tara Oceans TARA_B110000263 (sample SAMEA4397730) | marine metagenome | biome: Polar Biome; feature: [MES] marine water layer (ENVO:01000295) within the mesopelagic zone...; material: water (ENVO:00002006), including particulate matter (ENVO:01000060) such as......
GATGCTTGCACTGTTAGACCAATGAAAGGGAAGCTAAACCTTACCCCAGAAGAAGGTTTTGGTCTTTATCAGGATGTGCGTGACAGTATGATGAAAGGCGAACGACCTGAACTATGTAAGGTTTGTTGGGACAAGGAAGATAAAGGTAAGACATCGTACAGACAAAAAATTGATAAGTTCGTTGAGGATAGTGAAAAATTTGTCATTGATATAAATTGTGGTAACGTCTGTAATCTAGCTTGTAGAATGTGTGCACCGGGACTGAGTAGGAAACTTAAAAAAGATTATAACTACTTTGTTGAACACGGTCTTGATTTTAAAACTCCCACCGATGACTTCTTTACCATAGATCTGAACCCTGACCCAATAAATTCCTTACAATGGAAATGGATTACAGAAAATACAGATAAGATAGGCGGCCTCAAGTTAGCAGGCGGGGAACCATTGGTAAATAAATCCGTAATTTCCTTGTTTCGGAAAATGGTAAGTGATGGAATAAGTAAAGATATTAATTTAAGTTTTTATACAAATGGATTAGAAATATCAAATCATACAGAATTATTAAATCAGTTTAAAGGTGTATATGCAAATTTTTCCGTAGAGGCTATCGGAGAGTTATACCACTATATTCGATATCCGGGAATTTTTGAAGACTTCGATTTTAATGTTAAATATTTTATGGCGAAAAGTACTAACCTAAAAGACCTAGCATTTAATGTCGTAGTATCGGTGTTAAATGTTCTTGATCTTGATTCTCTCAAAGAATGGCTGCCTACGGATAATGTAGGATATGTAAATGTGTTTCCTGAAGATCGGGGAATAAGTGTAAAGCATCTATGGAAAGATAGGGAAAAAGTTTTAAGTGAAATCCTTTTATTTGATAAATCTAGAAATCAAAATTATAAAGATTTTCTGCACCCAGATTTAGTAAAGTGGCTATGAGTTGTTATTATAGTCATAGTTCAATAAGTTTTAAATCTCAATATTCTACACATTGTGCTTTTAATTCCGATCCTCTTTGTTCATTCGAAGAAACGATATTACCTTCTGAAATTATAAAGTCTAAGGGATTCCAAAAAAGTAGAAAAATACTTGATAATGATAACTGGCCTTCTGGATGTGATCACTGCAGGCTGCCGGAATTGAAATCTTTAACTTCCTCCAGACATGATCATCCCATAGAGCATAAAAATTTAGAAAGAATTGAAATAAGATTTTCAAATGCTTGTAACATGACATGTTTACATTGCGGCCCAGAATTTTCAAGTCTATGGGCTAAAAAATTAAATTATTCGGGTCCGGTATTGGGATTATCTTCCGAACAGGTTTTAAAAATATGTGAAGATTTAAAAAATATTCCAACAATACGAAGAGTTGTTTTATCGGGTGGTGAACCCCTAGTAAATAAGAATTTTTATAAATGTGCGGACAGCTTATCAGAACATCCGCAAGCTAGTGAGATGGTTGTATCTTTTCATACAAATTTAAATCCCGGCTTGCCGATAGATTTTGATCATATAAATTCAACTTTTGGAAAATTTAAAGAAGCTTATGTGGTAGTGTCAATTGATGGAGGCAAAGATCTTTATCCTATTTTTAGAGGAGGAGATTGGAAAACATTAGTACATAATATTGATAAAGCTCTATGTATGAATATTAATGTTGATGCTACTATGAGTCTTACAACTTATCAAATGAATGATATAAAAAATTGTTATCTAGATGTTTTACCTTTTGGGTTCAGAGAATTGAGAACAATGTATATTAATTCACCAGAAGAATTTGACCCGAAGCATGCAGTGAATGATGAAACAATGAAAAATTATAATTTTGTTTTAGATCATATTAGAGATAATTATTCAGGAAGTTTGCATGACTCTGCTTTATGGTACCTAAATATCTGTAAGGAGCGATTACTACGATGAAAGCTATTACGATAAAAAATCTAGATTCATTAACAAAGAAACGTGTTATAGAATTAATGTATGATACTAGATTAATTATAGTTGAAAATGAAAATGAAGTACCTGAAAAAGAGTTAGTACAATTTTATCATCAACTCGGTGACCCTGTAACCTTTGATGAAGAATATATGTCAGATGAATATGCTGATGAGTGGTCCAAAGGTTATAGAGAACTTATCCCTGTAAGAAATAAAGAAATATCTGGTTATGGTCCACCTGGACTTTTTTCTGGCGATGAAGATGGCGAAGTTGTTTGGCACTCTGAATCTCAAAACAGAGATACACATGATGATATTGTTTGTTTTGCTATGAAATCATTACCGACAACCGGCGGTGATACTGAGTTTATGGATCAAAAAGTGATGTATGATAATCTTGTAAAAATATTTCCTGAACTTGATGAATACGATATCGATTGGAGAAATAGATATGCCGGTGAAGACCCGGATAATAATTTTCCATATAATCCTTGGACAAAGTGGGACGAGAAGTGTATTAAAGGAGGTGACGGTTGGAATTTTATGCGTATGAAAGATATAGATGGAAAATATTTAATAGATAAAGAGGCAAAATTTAGACCCTTAGTCACAAAAAATACTATTACAGGTCAGCGCGGATTAATGTATCCTTATCAAACAGTTTTTAAATTAAAACCGGATTCATCCTTTATATTACAAGTTTTAGAAAAAGAATGTGAAAAAGAAGAATATAGATATCAGCATCACTGGAAGTCTGGAGATATTTTAATTAGTGATATACAGCATTCTCTTCACAGAAGAGATCCATATACAGGTGATAGATTAATTTATAGATCTTCAATTTATATGTCAGAAAATCCAAATGATCCTAGAAAACAATATTTGCATTAATGAGAGTGATTATATTATTCGGAGAATGTTATCAACGGATTGGTTTGAGATAACAAAACATCGGTATACTAATATAATTTTTGAAAATGTTAATTTTGAGAATCATGATGAATTAACTTTATTAGATATCGGTTCCCATTTAGGATTATGGACAATACGAATAGCTGAGCGATGTAAACTCTTAGATCTTAAATTTAAGGGACATTTATATGAACCATCATCTAAAAATATTCAATGTTTGAAAAAAAATATTAATACATTTTTAGATGATTGTGATATTGAAATTTATAATAATATTGTAAGTGATCATAATTCTTATATGGAACCTGCTGAGCGGTTTAATGAGGGTTCGTTCGATACATTTTATTGTGGTGAATTTATTCTTTCTAAAATACCCGACCATGATTTAAAAGGAATAAAGGTTATTATCTTACCTTGCATGTCCACTGATTTTGATATTTTAAAATTGTTAGATAAAACGTATTTACAAGAAGATGTTTTAATTGTTGCCCAATTGATTGAAAAAAATCTAGCAAAAAATAATCATACAAGACAAGACGTTATAAATTTTTTAAAAAAAAGAAATTTTAAAGTAAAAAGATATGATTTTGATTATAGCCATTTAGATCCCCACTTAGAACACACATATTTTATATTTACAAAATGAACAATTTATGTAAAATTCCTTTTTTGCACAAGTATATTAATTTCGTTGATATAAGTGAAAAACCTTGTTGTATTTTCCAAGGGCAAGAACCAATCACAAATGTTCGAAATAAATTTTTAAATAATGAAAGACCTGAGGGCTGCTCTGAGTGCTGGAGAAAAGAAGATAATAATATTCAAAGTAAAAGACAACATTTTAATAATAGATTTTCCGATCATGATATTGAATCAGGTATAAAAACATACGATCTAAGATTAGGTATTACATGTAATTTAAAATGCGTAATGTGTGGTCCACATTTATCTACAAAATGGAATGAAGATAAAGACATTTTCGAAAAACATATTAATAAGATTAATGATACTCCTAATGAGATTGAAGAATTAAATTTTGATAATGCATTAGAAATATACTTTGCTGGTGGTGAGCCATTCTATATGAAAGAAGTTTATGATTGTTTATTGAAGTTATCTAAAAATGAATTTAATCGTAAAAATACTAAAATTAGAATAAATACAAATGCTATTATAGATAAGAATAATAAGGTTTTAAAACTTTTAAATAATTTTGAAAAAATAGAATTTACTATTTCAGTTGAGGGTCTTTCTCAGGTCAATGATTATATTAGATATCCTTCTAAATGGAAAGACTTTTTAAAAGGTGTTAAAATAATTTATGAAATGTCAGATAAACCCAAAACCATAAAAGATTTGTATAATTGCAACAGAAGTGTAGCTTTTAATATAACGATAAGTTGCTTAAATCTTTTGAACATATATCCTTTATTCCATTGGCTAACCGATGAAAATTATTTGTATGTTGCTAATTTTGTAGAGGAGCCTAAATTATTGAATATTAACTCCTTAAAAATTACTGTAGTAGATGATTTTTTATGGCGACATGAATCGTTCGATTACAAATATGATCATTTACAAGATGTCGTAAAATATATTGAAGAAAATTATTCATATGATGAATCTTTAAATTCCAAAATGAAATTATACTTACAAGATCTTGATATAAAAAGAAATACAAATAGTAAACAATTATTAAATTGGTGTTGGGTATGAGTGTATTTTGTTCGGCTCCCTTTAATGGGTTTTATCAAGGACTGGATGGTAAAGTATCAGTATGTTGTCAGGCGCCTGTTTTAGTTGATCATAAAAATAACTATGACGAGGCAATGCATGATCCCAAAATATTAAAACTAAGACAAGATTTCTTAAATGGTAACCTGCCGGATGAATGCAAGATGTGTACTCCGCGGGTTAGGCAAGAAACTTCTATACTATGCGGTTCGAAAGATAGATCCCAAGTTACAGCAGATTATTATGAACCAATATTTTTAGACCTCCTATGGTCAAATAAATGCAATTTTGCATGCATGGGGTGTTCACCTAGAATTAGTTCAGGCATGTTGAAATATAAAACAGCAATTGATTTAGTCGACCCTTTAAATGAACAGTCTGCTAATTATAAATGGGATTCTAAAGATGAGCAACAACGTAGAATAGATTTTATTTTACAAAATATAAAAACAATAAAAGGAATACACTTGAACGGTGGAGAACCTTTAATGCAAGAAGGGTTTTATGATTTATTGGAACGACTAATAGAACTCGATGCGACACATATAGGAATCTGGTCTCATACAAATGGAAGTGTGTCAACATATAAAGGAAAAAATATTGTAGACCTTATAAAACCATTTGATGTGTGCACCGAAGGACATAAAGAAGACGAACATGTATTCGGGTGCAAGTCGCATATTGTAATGAGCCATGATGGGATAGGCAAACAGGGAGAATATGTAAGATATGGGTTAAATCAGAATGTATGGTTGAAAAATTATAATAATTTTTATGAATCAGGAATAAGAACAGATGTTCAGGTATGTTATAATATTTTTAATTGTTTGAAATTGGAAGAAATGGCAGATTGGTATGAGGAGCATTTGCATGTCACACCTAGTCTAAGTTTATGGAACTGGCCTCCTGCATATTCAGCGAAGTATATTAGAAAGGTGCCAAAATTATACGATAACGCGATGAATATTTTGGAAACGCATGGGAGGAGATTCAGAAAATCTGAATATGTATTAGATTTTATGAAGGGGCCCGTTGAAGATAAGGAACTCATAGACATGCATTACAGGTTTAGTGAAAGTATATCCAAATTTGATGAATTGAGAGGTACAGATTTTGAAACCACATTTCCCGAATTGAAAGAGTTATATTACTAATGGAAAATGGATTTATTGTTTTAGATTACGAGGAAAATTTATTTGATTATTTAAACTCATATGATACAAATAATTTTGATGATCTGCATTTGGAAAATACATCTTGGAAATGTAAAATTAAAAAATTGAATGAGGGAAAATTATTTGAGATGCTTTGTAAATATGAAAAAATAGCGTTTGAATTATATGAAGGAATATTAGATATTAAATTATCTCATCACTTTAATTCACCGGAAAGTTTATCTAGTATTATATATTATGATATTAATTCGGGATATCATGGAGAACACACCGATTATGGATTATTTAATATTGTGTTAAATGATGATAGCATGGATTGCATGTATTATAAAGATGATGAATGGAGGTTGATTGAATCTAAAAATAAAATGATTATAATGAATGGTGAAAAAATTGAAGAACTTTCAAACGGAAAATTAAAAGCGGTAAAACATAAAGTTATTAAACCTCATGGTTTTGAAAGATATATTGTTACTAAAATATGTTATCCTAAAAATCAAAGAGAAGAACTTTCTAATAAACAATCTAATTGGTTATCAATATGAAAATAACCTTATTTACAAGTGGCTCTGCAGGAAAACAAAAAAAAGTTACACATAACATGGGTGATTTTTATAAGGCGGGACATTGGTTAGTTGAAAAATGGGGATTAGATGAACGAGATATTATTATAAATCCTTTTCCAACATGGACCGTTGCATGCTGGGCCTTTTGCATAATGCCCGCAAAGATTACTCACTGCACCGTAGTAAATGTTAAATTTGAACCTTTGAAATTCTGGGATGTTGTAGAAGAAGTTAAACCAACGGTTCTTACATTAGCTGTTGGAACATGGAGGACTCTTGTTAAAAGAAAAAAACCAAATCTTGAATTTGTTAAAAATTTTTCTACGGGTTCTGCGCCAGTTACTGATGAAGATATTTCGCTAATGAAATCAACGGGCGCGCAAAATGTTTGGAACATATATGGATCCACCGAATGTATTCCACCCGTAATGATTTCAAATAATTCTATTTTTAATCTTAGAGAATCACCATATTATTTGGAATACGAAGATACATTATTTGTTGACGGTGTAAATACTGAAGATGAATTTGAACATGATAAATGTAGAGGAAGGCAAATATCTAACGAAACTTGGAAAACATGAATTTTGATATTAACGTTATAGAAATAGAGTTGTCCTCTCTCTGCAATGCAAAATGTTCTGGTTGCATGAGAACCATGCTAGATAATCGAGGAAAGTATTATCATAAGGGAAACCTTCTTTTAGATGATATTATGGATTGGTTTGAACCTCTTGATATATCTAATACAAAAATAAAGATGTGTGGTGTTCTAGGTGATCCGATGATTAATCCAGAACTATATGAAATAATATTTTATTTTTTGTATGAAAAAAATGTTCGCGATCTTGAAATGTCTACAAATGGGGGAACCCGCACAGCTCAATTTTGGAAAGATTTAGGTTTGTTATCAAAACAATCCGATAAAAGATTCTATATTCACTGGGCCGTTGATGGTGTTACAAGAAATGATTATAGAGAAAACGTTATCCTGGATAAGGTATGGGAAAATATTAATGCCTACCATTCTACTGGTGGGCATAGTATCTGGCAGTATATCATTTTCGATTATAATGAAAGCGAAGTTGAAATGGCTAGAACAAAGGCAAAAGAAAATGGAATGAAATTCGCTACTAGAGTAAGTTGGAGAAACACTTCTGAAAAAAACAAAGTAACTTCTAAAGCCGCTAATAAAATAGATTCCGATTCATATGAAGTGGTTGAAGCTAGGGCTCGAACAAAGCAATATGAAGAAGCTAAGATTATGTGTAGGCACAAAATAAAGGGCGAACTTTATATTGGGGCCAATAAAAGATTATGGCCTTGTTGTCATTTATATGATGAATCCGTTGCCCATAAAAATAATGATATAGATCACTTATATGAAAAAATCGGCCATGATTTTAATGACTTGACTAAAAGATCAATTAATGATATAATAGATAGTAATTGGTATAAAAATGAGTTAGAGGCGAGTTGGAATAAAATGCACCCTATGCATTTGCCGAGATGTTATCTTACTTGCGGGGATAATGGAAAACGTGCAGTTATAAAAAATGTGGAATAATAAAACAATCGAATGGATTGATGTCGAGTTAACTAGCTTTTGTAATATAGCTTGTCCCGGATGTCTTAGGCAAGAAAAGAAAGAGCAAGTTGAATCTATTTTAAATAAAAATATTATTGATTTTGAAGATCTTAAAAGATGGATTACCTCTAAAGAATTTCCTAATCTTAAATTATTAAATTTTTGTGGTTCCGTAGATGAGCCCACCCTTCATCCAGATATATTAGAAATTGTAAGACATTTTAAATCTTTTACAGATGTTAATATTGCATCTAATGGGTCTACCAAAACAAAAGAATTTTGGAAGGAATTGGGTGAACTAGGGGCCTCAGTATTTTTTGGATTAGATGGAACAGATCAGGAATCATTAGTAAAATATCGAATCGGTTCTAATTTTAAAAAAGTGCAAGAAAATTGGAGAGCCTTTATAGGAGCAGGAGGTAATGCAACTTGGCAGTTTATTGTGTTTGACCATAACGAGCACTTATTTGATGATGCAGAAAGAATGTCGGAAGAGGAGGGGTTTAAAAGATTCAGAGCAATATTTTCTCATAGAGGAGGAAGTGGTGAAGTAAAAAAAGAAGTAGAAGAGGAAAAAGAGATTCGATGCAAATATGGAAATCAAAAAAGATTATTTATAAATCATACCGGAGCATTGCTGCCTTGTTGTTATTTAAATTCCGAAGCCTTAGAAATAGCCGCTACCAGAAAAGGAAAAACTAAATTTGGAAAAATATGGACTGGCTCCGGAGGAATTTTAGCAAATAATTTAAAATATAATACTATATCTGAAGTTATAGATGGCGAAATGTTTGATCTTATACAAAAATCTTGGACGTGGCCATCGCCAGTAGAAAAGTGCTGGAAGACTTGTAAAGTTAAAAAGAGAGATATTTTTATAGATAAAGAGATATGACAAGAATCAATATAATAGATCCAAAAGAATTAGCTGATCAACATTTAGTTGCGGAGTATAGAGAAATCTTTATGGTAGGCTCGGCATTGCAGCGTTCATTAAAATCTCCAAAATGGAATGAAACAAAAGAAACGTTACCGAAAGATTATACATTAAATAAGGGCCACATTAAATTCTTTTTTAATAAGGGTGAGTATTTACATGATAGATATTTGGATCTAATTGAAGAAATGAAAATGCGAGGAATGAAACCAGATCCGTCGCGCGTGTTTAAAAGAGAACAATGGCCAGATGATTTATATAAAAATTGGAAACCAAATGATAAAGATCTTAAAATAATAAAAATTCGACTTCAAGAAAAAATAGATATGAAACCGGATTGGTATAGATATAGTGAAAGAAATTATAATGAATTTTAATGTGAACAATAAAAAGGTTGAAGTAATTATTCCGGCCGAAGTTCCGAAACTTAAACCTGAAATTGTAAAAGAAGTATACGCTAAGTATGATGGAGAAGACGTATATGAGGCTCTCAAAAAATATAAAAGAAAAGATCATCACGATGTTTCCACAAAAACAATCGGGATATGGATGTCCGGCGGAGCGGATAGCTCATTACTCACTTATGTATTAGCAAAGAAAATTAAAGACGAAAAATTAGATATTAAAATACAACCATTATCTGTCAGAAGAGGTAGGCCAAATAATCCAATATATGCTGGTAATGTAATTGATTTTATCGAAGAAGATTTGGATATTAAAATGAATGAACATATTGTTTATTATCCGCCAATGGAAGATGCACATTATAGAGAAATAGAAGTTTTTAAAGATAAGGATAATGTAAATTTTAAAAAGAATTTATTTCAAATTTTATATTCTGGCATAACAAGTAATCCTCCCGCCGACGATAAAAATATGCCTAAAAATAAAGAACGTACCAGAGATGAAGGAGCAGAAAAACCTCTAATAACATACAATGGAATTCGCTACTATATGAATCCTTTCTTTTGCATAAACAAACAAGAATTGAAAATGATTTATGATCAATTAGATCTAACTGATAAATTATTTCCTATAACTTATAGTTGCGAAGGGACACCAGAGCAAACTAAAACACACACACAACATTGTAAAAAGTGCTGGTGGTGCCAAGAAAGATTTTGGGCTTTTGGAAGATATGTCTAACATTTGTTATTATTCTTTAACGGGAATTAATTATAAAAATCAATTTATAACTAGCTGTGCTATAAATTCTGACAGATTGGTTAAATTTTCAGAAACAGTTATTCCTTCACAAGTATATAATTCTCAAAATTTTAAAGATCTAAGAAAAAAATTACATGACGGCGACTGGCCACCAGGATGTCATCTGTGTGAAAAGATAGAAGAAACTCCGAATACACGTTCAATGCGGCAGGACTATCTATTTGAAAACGGTAAGTTTGCATATGAAGAAGATAACTTCGTTTATGATTATTATGATCCTTCCACTGGATTCATGAATCCAAAAGGATGTAAACATATCGAAATGAGATTTAGTAATGCTTGTAATATGAGTTGTCTACATTGCAGCAGTGTTTTTTCTACCGGATGGCAAAAAAAGTTAGAAACATATGAAACAGATGAAGAAGATAAAAATCATAAGTTAGTGCAATTGTTAGATACAATGCATTTATTTGGGGATGAAGATAAAAAAAGATTAGGTTTAAATTTAAATGATATTAAAAAGATTTGTGAAGACCTGAATAATAATTTTCCAAATATTAATAGAGTTGAAATATCTGGTGGTGAGGTTTTAATACAAAGACAATTTTATCGTTTTTTGGAATTATTATCTAATCATCCAAATCGTAAAAATATTACCGTTTCATTTTATAGTAATTTCAATGCAGATTTTGATATCGAGCAACTAACTAAATTATTGAGCAATTTCGGAAGAAGTGTAATATCTATATCTATAGATTCAAGTGAAAACATTTATCCATATTTTAGAGATGGTAATTGGGAATTATTAAAAAATAATATTTCGAAATTTAGAAAAATTAATACATTTACTGAATTAGGTGGCATCATTACTTTTTCAGCATACCAATTTATGGATATTTACAATGTTTATAAATCTATAATACCATTGAATTTTTCTTTTATTAAAACAGTATTAGTACAGTCTCCGAAATATTTAAATCCATGTGTTTTATTATTTGATTATGAAAAAGAATTGAAAAGGGATTTTGAAGAAACATATAAAATGATATATGATTTATATGAGCATCGAGTAAATAATATTGAACAATTTAAAGAAGTAAATATTGGTGTGCACATTGAAAAAAGAGAAACCGGGCTAGAGAAAGAACAAACCGAAGTGGGTATGAGAGGGCATTTTTTAAAAGGTGAATATGTTTTTTCAGATTTAGATTCTTGCTTATGGTATTTAAATAATGTGAAGAATTATATTTTCAATAAAAAGAATTCTACGTATGCGGATTATAATGCATTTTTAATTTATATAAAAAAATCTGATAAACTTACTAAACAAAATTTCAATGATTATTATACAAAATTTAAATATGTTGAAGAAGAAATTATTAGGGGTTAAATGATAGAATGTTTTTATGCCCTAGGAGGCATCAATTATAAGAATGGTGTTATTTCAACTTGTCCGCGGCAAGCAGATCAATTAGTGTTCGCAGATGAAACTACTCTACCATCAGAAATATATAATCATAAAAATTTTAAAGATCTAAGAAGTAAATTATATAATAATGAATGGCCATCTGGTTGTGATTCTTGTGAGGAAATGGAACGTGATGGTTTGAAATCAATGAGATTAGATTTTTCACTTATAGATAATTGGTTTTGTAAAGAAGGGGCTAAGGACAAAAGAGAAGGATCGAATGATAGTCTGATAAGCTTATATAATGATACAACTCATGAAGTTGGCTTTAAGGGATTAAGACATGTGGAAATAAGATTTAGTAATGCTTGTAATTTCGCATGCTTACATTGTTCGAAAGTATTTTCTACAGGCTGGACTAAAAAAATACAAAATTATAAACCAGATATAGAAGTAATACAAAATGATTTAAAACAACTTATGGGTACTGAACATAGGCATGGTTCAGAAGATAAAAGTGAAATGCAATTAAGTACAGAGGATGCATTAAAAATTGTAGAAGATTTAAATGAAAACTTTCCAAATGTAGAATTTATTGATTTCGCTGGTGGCGAATTATTATATCAGAAACAGTTTTTTCCAACTCTTAAAAAATTAGCCGAGCATCCTAATGCGAAAAATATGTTGATATCATTCCATACAAATTTCAATGCCGACTTTAATGTGAATGAATTGACAACTGCTCTTGAACCATTTAAAGAGTCGTGTATTATAATTTCTATAGACGCCGGACAGAAAATATATTCTTATTTTAGACACGGCGGCACCTGGAATAAATTAAAACAGAATATACAAGATTTCAAACAAATAAATACATTCACACACATAGATATTTCATGCACCACATCAATTTATCAGATTTTAGAAATTGAAGATGTGTTTAAATCTTTTTATGAATTAGATTGTAATATGGATGCTTCAATAGTTCAAACACCAAAATATATTAATCCATCAATTGCTATGTATGATTTTGAAAAAGAAATATTGAAAGATTTAAGATCAACAGAAGATTTTATAATGAAAAATTTGGGACCAGAAAAATATGATTTTAAAAAATGGTTTGATTATATAGCAGATTATGTAAAGCGAACAAGATTAGAATATAGACATTATAATAGATGGTTAGTATATAGAAAAAAATCTGATGAAATATGGCAACAAAATTTTAATGATTATTTTCAAAATTACCAAATCGATAATGGAGAATTAATACGTGCTTAAAGTATTAACTGATCACGGTTTAAAATCTTGCGACGATCAAACAATTAAAAATAGAACTAATTTTAAAGGTTGGCATTGTAAACAAACGAATTATATTATTGATGCTGGCTGGTGGGAAGTAGGCACTGCGGTATGTAGGACACCTTATCCGGTTTCAATAGATGATTATACAGAACCTAAAACAATAGTATGTCCTAATGAAAATTGTTTTTGTGGTACAGATATAGCGATGCCTAAAGGCCGGACCGAAGATCATTTATTAATGATAGACAATATGAGATTAAAAGGAAAGTTAGAACCCCATGATAAAATTTACGCTGTTACGAGCGATGTTGGTGTCGCCGTTGATTATTATACTGATCGCAAGTGTAATTTTAGCTGCACTTACTGTGACCCTCTTAGCCACAATTATAAAGGCACCTGGACTTCGTTGGAGAGAATGCAAGAAGCCTGGACCAAAGTTAATCCCCTAAATGTTGAAAAAATAACTATTTCAGGAGGAGAGCCCACTCTTATTCCTCATTATATAGATTTTGTAAAATGGTTAAAAGAAAAAGTGCCCCAAGCGACGATTTGGACTTTAACAAACGGTACTAAACAAGTATCTTATTTAAAAGAATTAAATAAACTTTCATTAATAAATTTTTCAATACATCCAGAATTTATTAATGATAGATATATTAATAAATTAGAACGATTTTGTGAAGAAGTAAATTTACCTTGTAAAATTAAAATTATGTATTTGCCAAAGTATGAAGAATTAATATCAAAGGTGTATGCAAGATTTAAAGGAAAATTTAAAAATGTTCACACATTGACTGCTCCCTTATGGGATAAGGAAAATGATATGAATTTGATGAATTATACACCCAAACAATTTGATTTTGTACATGCGACGCAATGAAGAAGATTTTACAAAAATACCATGGAATGATATTGAAGCCCTCGGCACTAAAACGATGTTGTATCGAGATACGTTTACAATATCCTGGTTGTTAGGTAGATTTTGTAATTATAATTGTACCTATTGTTGGCCATATGCTAGATCAGACAAAAAAGATCATAGACCAACTGAACTTTGTATTAAGACAATTGATAGTATAAAAGAACAGGCGAGAAAACAAGGATTTAATTCTTTCAATTGGTCTTTGTCAGGTGGAGAGCCTACCTTTCATCCTGGTTATTTGGACATATTACAGCACCTTGCGGATGATGAAGGTAATTGTAATCGGCAGCGCATACATATGACTTCAAATTGTTCTCGTAAAAAGAAATGGTTTGAAACATATATTAAATACGCGAAGAAATTTGATAAAGCTTCTATTACAGCCTCCGCACATTTTGAGTCTTTAAATACACAAGATAAGATAGCAGATTTTGCCGATAAGTTAGTTTTTCTTCAAGATAATGGAATCAGAATAACAATTAACATGGTGATGATTCCAGAAAGATTTTGGGAACTAACAGAACATGTTTTATATTTTAAAGATCGTGGTATACATACAACGCTAAAACCACAATCAAATCCAACAGCTACAAAAGTTGTAGATGGATATACACAAGGACAGTTAGACATTTTACATAATGATTCTAGGCCAACAGAACGTGAAATAGATTTAGTAGATTCAATAGGAGATATATATGAAGTGGATCAAGCTGAAAGATTTAATGCGTTTAATTTTAATGAATTCAAAGGCTGGATCTGTTCGTCGGGTTATCGTAGTATTATTATACGCGAGCCTTGTGGGAGCATTAAGCGGTCATATTCTTGCTCAGATGCACCTCTAGGAAATATTAAAACCGGATTTAAATTATTTGATAAGCTCATGCCTTGCATAACTGATAATTGTGTAAGTTCTGCAGATAGTAAAATTCCAAAAAGAAAACCTGAAAATAAATTTCCTCTATGGAAAAATTAAAAAATTTCTGCGCTCTCCCTTTTACACAATTTACCGTTTCCTCATTTAATGAATATCAATTATGCTGTGATAATTTGGGTGAATCTAAAATGTTTAGTAATGAAAATTCTATTTTAGAGTATTTTAATTCTGATTATATCAACGATAAAAGAAAATCCTTTTTAGAAGATAAAAGATTAGATATATGCCAATCTTGTTGGAAACGAGAAGATAGGGGATTGATGTCTAGAAGAAAAGAAAGTTTAAAAAATGATTACAGACCGCAAGTAGAAAAATTTAAACAAGGCAAAAAATTAATTCCCAATAACCCAATCTTTAAAATTAAATTTGGAAATTTATGTAATCTTAAATGTTTAATGTGTGGGCCACAATCTTCCTCTGCCTGGGCCCAGCATAAGGAGAAACATAATGAAGGTGAATGGCCAATATATGAAAATACTTTTAATAAAAAAACCTATGAAGATTTAAAAGAGATTTTACCATCTGTAACAAGAATAATTATTTCGGGTGGTGAGCCATTAATGAATGATGGATATTATGATTTTTTAGAGTGGCTTATTGGTCATGGATTTTCAAAAAATATAAAAATATCTACTCTTACCAACGCCACAAAAATTCCCGAACATTTATTTCAATATAAAAAAGCATTTAAAAAATTATATTTTAATATTTCTATAGATGGAATTGATAAAAAAGAAGAATATATTAGAACCGGAACCGTTTGGAAAAAAAAGATCGAGAATATTAAAAAATTACAATCAACATATCCTATAGGATTTGAGGTTACGGTTCAAACATTAAATGTTGGTTACTTAGATGAAATTCAAATTTATTTAAAAGAGAATTTTAATATATTATCACCATTATCAAATATATTAGTTGTCCCCGGTTATTTTACAATAGATTGTTTGCCAAACGGAGTGAAAAAATTATATCAAGGCAAAAATCAAAGATATATTTCTGATGACATAAAAAATTTATTAAAATTAAATATTCCGGTTGATAATAATATTTTTATAGAAGGAATGAGTTTTCTTAAATTATGTGATAAAAGAAATAAAACTAATTTACTTAATGAGTGGCCAGAGTTTGAAAGTTTTTATTAAATGTATACTCCAGAACAAATAAAACATATTCATTTAGAACCGACACAAAGATGTCAAGCGCAATGTCCAATGTGCGACAGAACGGATAATCGACATTTGAAAAATGCTGAATTATCTTTGAATGATTTCATGAGAATGGTTGATATAGATTTCGTCCAACAATTAAATTCTTTATTAATGTGTGGTAATCATGGAGATCCAATTGTGTCTAATGATACACTTTCCATTTTTAGATATCTTAGAGTTAATAATCCTAAAATGTATCTCCATATGACTACAAATGCTGGGGCTAGAGATGATGATTGGTGGAAAGAATTAGTTTCAATTCTTGGATCTAGAGGAAAGGTTTCTTTCAGTATAGATGGATTAGAAGATACAAATCACTTATATCGAGTTAATGTAAATTGGAAAAGAGTAGAACATGCCATGGATGTATTTACTCAAGCCGGTGGCAAAGGCATTTGGGTATATTTAATTTTTGAACATAATGAACATCAAGTCGATGAAGCAGAACGAATGGCAAAATTATTTGGTCTTGAATTCATTAAAAAAAAGACCGGAAGGTGGGTACAAAGTTATAAAGGTAAGAAAATAGAAGAAAAGATAACCAATAAAGGAAATCAAGTTAAGCCACCAAAGAATAAAAAATACCAAAATAAAAGTGTAAATGAATATGATAAATTGATTAAGAAGCATGGCTCTTTTCAGGATTATTTAGATGGAACAAAAATAAAATGTAAGTCATTAATTAATAATGAAATATATATTAGCGCCGAAGGCTTAGTAACACCCTGTTGTTGGACCGCCGGAAAATTCTATAAAGCATATGAAGAAATAGGTGATAATCAAATATGGTCATATTTTGAAGACTTAAAAGATATCAATGCTCTTCATACCCCTCTTCGAGATATTATTGAAGGCGGCTTCTTTGAAAAATTGCAAAAAAGTTGGAATATACCTTCCTGTGCGGATGGAAAATCTAAGGTATGCGCCGAGAAGTGTGGATCAGGATTTGATGCTTTTAGGGATCAGTGGAAATGACAAATTTTTATTGTTTGAAATGGGGAACCAAGTATAATAGATTATATGTTAACAGACTTTTCAAGAGTCTTAAAAAACATTATAATAATCCTTTTAATTTTACATGTCTTACGGATAATTCAACAGGCATAGATCCAGATATAAAAATAGAAAGTATTCCAGATGACTTTTCTGAATTTCCAAGGACTAAGATATTTACATCCGAAAAGATGTGTTATTTTAATAGATATAAACATATCTCGGGTGCTAAAGCTTGGTTTGATTTAGATATCTTAATTCAAAATAATATAACAGATTTAGTAGATCGAAAAAAGAATAAAGTTACATATATTTGGAATTATTGGAGAAATGATGAAGCAGCTAAAACTAATTATGGCTGGATGACAACACCGATCAATTCTTCTTTTGTTGCTTGGCAAGATGAAATAGGATTCAGTATGTATGAAAGATTAGTTAAAAATAAAGAAAAAGCTTTTTTCACATATCCTTCATATGACAAATATTTGTTTTATCAAGAACATAGAAAAGGTAATTTGGATTTTTGGTTACCAGGAATAGTATACAATTATAATATAGGATGCAAATACCCAAATGATTTAAATCCTACAAAATATAGACCCGATTATAAGATTTGTCTTTTTAATACTTCTCATAAAAAATGGGCTAAACCTAATGAAACTCATGTAGAGCTACATGAAGCAAAAGGTTGGGCAAATGACATGTGGAACAGTTATGATAGAATTTGATAAATTTGCTGCTTCTATTTCAAAATATGGAACAGAAAATGCATATGATATTTTGTGGTATAGTACTCCAGAAAATAGACGACATAATTTAGGTTCGGCTAATAATCGATATAATATAATTTTAAATGATAAAATTCATTCCTTAATTACTCAATTTTTTGATGAAGATAATATTAATATTGTTGCTTGCTGGTATATGAATTATCATGTTGATAAAATAGAAAAATTAGGTTATAATATATCATATTATGATTCAGACCCTTATGTATGCGAAGATAGCGACCTTATAAGTAGCAATATTCATTGCGCAGATGTTATATTTGATAATGTGCAATTTAAAGGCCCTATCGTACATAAATTTTGCGAAGATACCTATCCCATCGGTAAAGTACATAAGGGAAAATTTATATTGGCCGGAAGTAATAAAAAAAGATTACACATATGTAATCCTATTGAATCTACCCAGCAATTGATAGAACAAAATGAAATTAAAACGGTTTTTTATGAAGAAGAATATAATTTTCAAAAAGTTAAATATTCAATAGTGGCCGGATGTTCATAAAAGATTTTAAAAAAGCGGAAATTGATTTAAAAATTCTCCAAAGAGATAGACGAGCGGCTAATATTGAATGGCAACGTTGTGTAGGCTTATGGGAAAAAACTACAGGACAATGGGACAAGGAAGAAGCAAAGCGTGCAAGGGAAGAATCAAAACGCGCATCCGAAAAACGCCGGAATGAAGTTGAATGGGAAAGAACTAAAGGTGAATGGGAAAGAACTTTAGGGCAATTCGAAAAAGATGAAATAAGAAACACAAATACTATGGAGTTTTCTCCTTATTATAAAGTTAAAAGATTTTTAGAAGAAACGTATCCGGAATATGCCTCGAGTCTTTTAGATTCTATTACTGATGGCCAATATGAATCTAAAAAATGGATGTGTCAGGTTTTAAAGTCAGAACATTTTGGAAGCAAAGATCCATTTAAAATAGAAATTATTGGTTCATGGTTTGGCTGGCCTCTGATAGAAATGTTAGAAGATGCTATTGAAAAAATTGAACAAATTGATTTATATGACCCAGATGAAGTTTGCCAGGAAGTAGTTCAAAAATATAAGTATCATTTTAAACCTTCTTATAGTATAAATCAATTTGGCGATTACTTTGAAAGAAATGATAAAAGAATTCGACATATGATATTATGTACTTCATGTGAACATATGCCAGATATTGGTGAAATGAAAGAGTATTATAAAGATACACCTAAACCAATTTATGTTTTACAAAGTAATGATTATACAGATTTATCGGAACATGAAAATTGTGTTGAGAGCGCTGAGGAACTAGCGGAGAAAAATGGCATTACAGATATAATGTATAAAGGAGAAAAAGATTTTGGTTATTATACACGATTTATGGTTATAGGCAGATGGTAGAAAGTTTTAGAAATTCTCCATACTATATGATTCAAAAATTTATAAAAAATAATCATCCAGATTATGAAAAAAGTTTTGATGATTCTTTATCTCATAATCAATACGAGTCCAAAAAATGGATGTGTGATGTTTTAAGTGATTTAAAAATAACTACTCCCGGTAATATTAAAAAATATACAAATGATGGTTCTAAAAGTGATAGATTTCCTAATGGTAATCCGGATTGGAAATATCCCCTTTTAATAGAAATTGTTGGTTCATGGTTTGGTTGGCCCCTTATAGAATTAGTTGATCGGCTTACTAAGAGCAGAATAATACAAATAGATTTATATGATCCGGACGAAGTATGTCAAAAAATAACGGCTCAATATAAAAATATTATTAAACCAATATTTAAAATAATTCAACAAGGTGATTATTTTGAAAGAAAAGAACTTAGAAGAAGACATTTAATTATTTGTACTTCTTGTGAACATATGCATGATTTTACAAATAATAATTCCTTTAAAGGGAATCCTTTTGTATGTTTGCAATCTAATGATTATATTGATTTACCGGATCATATAAATTGTGTAAAAAATGTTGAGGAGTTGATTGAAAAAAATCAATTAAAGAAAATTTGGTACAAAGGGGAAAAAGATTTTGGCAATTATAAACGTTTTATGGTAATCGGACAATGGCAGTAAAATATGCTGTTGCATGCATATGTGTTGGTGACAAATATAATATAAAAGATATACAAAGTTTAGAAAACATGGTATTTAAAAATACTACTTATAATATAAATTTTCGTGTATTTGATGAACCGGTTCTTCCTAAATGGTGGACTAAGGTTTTATATCATTCTCCAATAATAGAACAGTTTACAGAAGAAGTTGTTTTAGCCTTTGATTTAGATGTTGTAATAAAAGGTAATATAGATAGTTTATTTGATTGGGTAGAAAAACAAAATTATTTATGTGCTCCGTGGGCTCGCTGGAGGGAACATATGGACGACTTTGAAGATCAAAGAAATAGAAATATACTATGTACTCCGTATAATTCTTCAATATTAGGATGGAAACCAAATACATGTTTAAAAATTTGGGAGGAATTTGAATTTGAAGATATTGAAAAATATGATGGATTTGATACCTATCTTTGGATGAAAAAATTAGACCCTATTCGAATACCAGATAGTTTTTATTATTCAGCACATTTTTCTAATTACGAAGAATTAGATTATCCCATAGTTCTTTTTAACAAGGGCCAGTCAACCGGAATATCTGAAAAAAAGGATATTTCTATGAGAGTTCCGTGGGTTAATAAATACAGATGATACTGTTGACATATCTAGATAACAGTCAAGACATCGGTGCGATTCCGATCAGCTCCACCAAGGGAAGTTATGGAAAAATCAATTATGTGGATTGCAATAACTATAATTCTTACTCTGGTAATAACATACGGCGTTTTATATATTGGTTATGACTTTCGTTGATGGGGCTGAAATAGATTTCGATTGATTGTGAGGTAAGATAAAGAGGTATCCGGTAGAGGCACCACCGTAACGGTCCATCAAACTAATCGCAAACAATAACGATTATACTGCATACTCTTACGCACTCGCTGCGTAGACTATAGCCGAGTTGTGGCCGTCACTTGGGAACAGAAGCACGGTCAGCTACACAATTTGAAAAGGAAATAAATGGCTGAATATATTAACAAAGAACCCTGTGAATTTATTTACAACATAACCGCTGTAGAAAGAGTTGTTGATGGAGATACTATTGATGCAGTTTTTGATTTGGGCTTTGATGTAAGGATATGCAATAGAATTCGCTTACTTGGAATCGATACTCCTGAATCACGAACGCGGGATTTAGAAGAAAAGTTTTATGGAAAACTCTCATCGGCCGCACTCAA
>TARA_B110000263_G_scaffold250193_1_pt1 | contig 20687 bp, 16 predicted proteins | sample TARA_B110000263 | Tara Oceans TARA_B110000263 (sample SAMEA4397730) | marine metagenome | biome: Polar Biome; feature: [MES] marine water layer (ENVO:01000295) within the mesopelagic zone...; material: water (ENVO:00002006), including particulate matter (ENVO:01000060) such...
TCTCATAATTTTTAACTCTACGTAAATATACTAAATATTTATGACTAAATGACTATAAATCAGTCATTTACGTATAAAAAGGAAGATTTTATTCTCACTAATAAAACTATACTAAATCGTTGTGAGAAAAGTGTAACCTAGTTTCCACTTTTTATACAAACCAAATTCCCTAAACCCTACTAAAATTCCCTAAACCCTACTAAAACCACATCCTAACTTACACTTCTTTACTCTAAACCCTAGTAAATTGGGGAGGTTAAACGAACTGGCAAAATACTTTTTTTCTAAAAGGTGTATCGTATCCAAAATTACATCGGTGGGATTTTTTTTGTGGGGAAATGATGATAGGTTAATCAACCCACGTGTGTAAAATTCTAATTCATATATTTACAACAATGATTGATAGGAAAGAATTCGGTAAGAAAAAGAAGTTAATGGAAGAGAAGGTTAAGTTGAAACTTATCTCAAAATACCCTCACATCCATCAGTTATACGAAAGTGGGGAGATTTCCTTAAAGGAAGCATACGATGGAGTTCAGAGTGAAATGCTCAACGTAGATACCTATAAGAGTAGAGGTACAAAAGGCTTTATAACTCACTCAACCAAAATCAAGAATTCAAAATCAGAATCACCCTATCCATACCCAAAACATCCACTTATTGAAAGTTCAGTATTCAATTGTGAATACGAAGAGTTATTAAAGATGGATTTTAAGAGGTTTAAGAACTTTTCTCTTGATTTAAGGAAAGAGCTATTAAGAGTATGGAATGAGGAGGGTATACCCCCTACCATTGGAAAAAATAGAAATGAAATTATTCAAGATTTTAAGAAATTAAAAGAACAAAAAACCTCATCCCTGTATTTAGATGGTGATAATTCCTACGAATTCGTAATTCATAACAATTATCGTTTTGGTTCAAGTTGCAACCAATTTACATCTGCACTTCAGAAAACTAAAATTGATGGGAAATCTTTATATGATATTCTTTCCAATAAAGAATATGAGTTGAAGTGGATGAGAATACTAACCAGAAATCTGAAACAAGATTATTCCTATGAATTTTCTAAAAGAATTTTGAATGAGAATGAACTTCAAAAATGGAAGGATGAGGGTTGGAGTTTTTTACCACAAAAGAAATCCCCAATTGATAATATAATTTATTCAAAAAAGGATTTGAAAAAACTGGTTAAGGATGGATTTATAAAACAATATCATATTGATAATTTGGGAGTTTTATTTGATTCAGAAACCGAATTCAATATAAGGAGATATAAGAGCTCAACGAAGATATTCTCACACATTATTCATCTGATTAGAATTGGTTTCTCTAACACCCCTACAAACTTCAACCCGTTGGTTGCACGAACTATTTATGAGAAGTTTTTAGATGATAAATCTTCACACATTGTTTATGATAGTTCAGTTGGATGGGGAGGTAGGTTTTTAGGAGCTATGATTTCCAATCGTAAAATAAAATATTTGGGAGTTGATGTAAATTCAAATTTATTTTCACCACACAATACATTTGATTCAATCAGTAATTTTTTAGATTCTGAACTTGGAATAAAGAGTGATTATTCCATTAAGAAAATGAGTTCAGTAAATTATAGAGAAACCGAAGAATATAAAAAATATAAAGGGAAATGTTCTATGATTTTAACATCACCACCCTACTTCGCAAAAGAAGAATATTCAGATGATTTAGAACAGAGTTATTTACACTTTTCAAATTATAAAGATTGGTTAGGAAATTTCCTATTCAATACATTCAAAATTGGATTTGAAATGGTTAAGGATGGGGGGTATTGTTTGGTGAATATTAGTGATATTTCTATCAAGAATAAACACTTTGAATTGGAGCTAGATACAATTAATGTGCTAGAGAAAATCGGATGGAAATATCAATTTCAAATTGGAATGAAAATGAATCGTTTCATAGGATTGGATGTTGAAAAAATTGTGAATAGAGTTTATGATGAAAACAAAAATTCTTACATAAAAGTTGAACCAGTTTTAGTTTTCAAAAAAGAATAAATATATCTGTATATATAAATTTCGTGAGTTCCAGAACTCACTAAATCAAATTCCATAAATCCACAAGGATTTTCGTAAGTAGGATTTACTAGCAATTTTTTTACACGGTGTTGTGCGGTCGTTTTTCTTTCCAGATTCTATTCCTAAAACTTCTGTCCGAGTCTTATGAGTTTATTTCTCTGAATTAAGTAAAAAATTATCGCAATGAATGGCATAATGAACATAGTCATAATCCAAAATGTCTTATTGTAAATTTTGGTTTTAACCATATCACTTAAAATAATTATCCAAGTTGAGAAAAAAAGCATAAGTCCAACTGTCAGAAAGAATTGTGAAAATTCCCAATGTTGAATTTTAGCTAACGCTCCAAATAATGTTAACAATAAATTTCCAACAACTAAAAACCACACGGTTTTAATTCCAATTTTAAAGTCTTGATTTTCCATTTATTTTAATATTAGGTATTTTTATTTATTGTCAGTTTTGTTTTCGTTAAATGCCACACAACGTTGTTGTATATGGCTCGTAGCGTGTAAATTACGATAATTATTCGGTTAAGCACGAGCCCAATTTTTCAATTTTCTTATTACCTTTTTTTTCAATAAGCCAAATTAAAAAAATTGGCGGACTTCGCAAATATGCCCGAACTTCCGATTAATCAACTAACTAGCTATGAGTTATATATCTTGTTGGCATTTCGTTTTTCCTTTATATTCTATTCAGTAGATATTTATTTAAGTTTTCCTTCCGAAAAAAGTCTTCTTATCTCTTTTTTATCAAACTTACCAACGCTAGTTTTGGGAACTTCATTTAAATAAACATAGTCTTTGGGGATTTGATATTTTACAAAGTCTTTGGATAAAAATTCAATTAATTCTTTATCAAAAATTTCATTCACATTATTTGCCATGACTATGGAAGCTAAAGGTCTTTCTACCCATTTTTCATCTGGTATTGCAATCACAGCTGCTTCTTTAATTTTTGGATGGGCCATTAAAGCGGATTCTAGTTCTACACTTGATATCCATTCACCACCACTTTTTATTAGGTCTTTGGTTCTATCCTTAATTTCCATATAACCATCTTCATCAATTGTACTCACATCACCAGTTTTAAACCAGCCGTCTTCTGTAAATTTTTCTTGAGTATTCGTTTTGAAATAAGAGCTTATAGACCACGCTCCTTTTACTTGTAATTCTCCCATTGTTTTACCATCTCTCGAGGCAACAGTGCCATCATCTAAAACAACTCTTAATTCCATACCAGGAAATGTAATGCCTTGTTTTGCACGAATATTTAATTTTTCATTTTCAGTTAAACTCGCATGTTTAGGCTGTTCTCTACTTACTGTTCCTAAAGGTGATATTTCAGTCATTCCCCAAGCATGAATACTTTTTATTCCGAAATCTTTTTCAAAATTTTCAATAAGACTTTTAGGTAGGGTAGAACCACCTATGAGATATTCTTGGAGTGCTAGTTTTTCTTTTGGGGGATTTTTTTTCAAGGCTTCATAAACTCCGAGCCATATGGTAGGAACACCGTTGGACTTAGTTACTTTTTCTTCTTTAAGAATTTTAATAATGGCTTCAGGTTGTAAATGTGAAGAAGGAAGTACCATATTAGATCCAGACATTAGACATAAGTATGGATAGCCCCATGCCATTACATGAAACTGGGGTACAATTAATAAAACAGTGTCGTTATTGTTGAAATTTCCAGCATTCGGTGACATAATAGTTATTGCATGTAAAAAAGTGGATCGATGAGAAGACAAAGCTCCTTTTGGAAAACCTGTTGTGCCACTGGTATAAGACAAGCTGCTAGCATCATTTTCATTTATAGTAGGCCATTTAAACTCTTCTGATTGGCACGCTAATAAATCTTCATAATGTAATGTGTTTTGTAAAGTTGTTGTAAAATCTTTAGCGGCATTTATTAAGACGTAATGTTCTACAGTTTTGAGTAATGGAGCAATTTTTTCTAAATGTGGAACTAATGTAGCATCTACAAATATTACTTTATCTTCCGAGTTATTGATAATATATTCTGTTTGTTGACTTGACAATCGAATATTTATAGGGTGACAAATAGCACCTATACCAGATATTCCATAGTATAATTCTACATGAGAGTTATGATTCCAAGCAAAAGTGCCCACTATATCGTCTTTTGTGATTCCTAATTTTTGAGTTAATGCATTGGCTAGCTTTTTGCAACGCTTATACATATCACCAAAACGATATTCATGTCTGGTTCCATCTGGTAAATGGCTTATTATTTTTTTATGATGATACACGCTGTTACCATACTCAAGAATAGTATTTGTTGTCAGTGGGTAATCCATTATCAATCCTTTCATGCTTAAAGATTTATTATATTCTAATTTTTACTATTGAACACTTTTTAATTTTTTATTGAAACACCTCTCCCTATTATTATAAATGAATGCCAACGGTATTGGTTATGATTTCGTTGTGGATTGACAGTTTTGTTTGGCTTTCATTCCGAGTGTGCCGAAATCTGACCGCAAAGGTGCTGAGGCACTTTTTAAGCCAAATAAAAACTGTGACAACGAATATGTCATATTTTGTTTTAAAATTTAAATATAGCCATTAAATTTCATTTTAGTAACAATGCCACAATGAATTATAGCCGGTGTTATACGCTTTTATTTATATTTTATTATTTTTATTTGTTGTAGTCCAATCTCTATTATGTAACTATTAGAAACAAATTTTTAATAGGTTTTTTTAGTGTTATTCGTATAATCAGAATTACATTTTTTACTTTAATTCGTAGTAACTACTGTCTCCGGTGGTGCTTTAAGGTAACCTAAGGACACTAAAAACTCATCCATTTTATGTACGGTATCAACGAATACGGTATTAGATTTTTTTCCGTAATTAAAGAAACCATGTCCCTCTCCCTGATAGGCAACCAAAGTACATGTATTGTCAAACTCATGCATCCTTTTAGTAAATAATTCTACCGACATAAATGGTACGCCTTCATCGTCTGTTCCATGAAAAATAATTGTTGGCGGCAATTTAGCAACTATGTTATGATAAGGTGACATGTTCACGGGTTCTGTTCCCAATCTTTTTTCCAAACCGGCCAGTTTCTCATTCCATTTTTTTTCTCCACTATCAATAGGGGAAAGCACTAGAGCCGGATTAAAAAGAACCAAAGCATTCGGTTTTGAACTGATTAATTTGTTTTCATTTTCATCATCGAATTTTGGCAAAGTGGCACATGCCGCAGCTAATTGACCTCCTGCGGAACCGCCTCCTGCAGCAATTCTATTGCTATCTATACCCAATTCCGAAGCATTCTCACGAACCCAACGAATTGCTGATTTCGCATCCGATACACAATCTTTGGCAGGAACACCATGCCTATTTTTAACCCGATAGTCGGCAACTATCGCAACCATTCCCCTCGCCGATAAATATTCACAATGTTTTACAAATTGAGTAGGACTTCCTGAATTCCATCCACCTCCGAAGAAAAACACAATGGCAGGTGCATTATCTGTTGATTTATGTTTATCGGGATTAAATACCCATAAATTCAGTTTGGTTCCGTTAACAGTTTTATATGTAATTTCCTCTGCTCCATTAATATGTGGAGGATATTCTCTCTGTCCCTGTGCTTCAAAAATCAAACTAAAACAGCATATTATTGATAAAAGTGATAATGTTTTCATATTTGTTGTTTTTTAATTGTGTATAACTCCTTATATGTGGAATAAACCTCCTGTTTATGGGTTCTTATTTCCGGATAATAGGAACTTTTGTTCTCGTTTATCTTTTTCAAATATAATATATTTCATGAGAACTGGTTCTCACCAAATTATTTATCTCGGAGAATTTCAAAAATCATTGAAATCACATTAATTTCCTTATCACCAACAAAAGAATCTTTATACTGATAATCTGAAATTTGTTTTATTTTTCTTTTTCTTTTTCTTTTTTAGTTGTTATGATTATAACACCGTTGGGAGCGTTATATTTTTTTAAAGTCTGTTCACCTTTAAGTACTTCGATACTTTCAATATCATCAGGAGATAATTTCTTAAGTATTTCTTGGTCAGATTTCTCTCCGTTAATAATTATCATGGGATCCTTTTTATTGACACCATCATATACAAATTTTATCTTAGACATAGCTTTTTCAGTAGTAATTTTTTTTGTTGTAATAAGTACAACACCTTTTTTTGAATTATATTCTTCTATGGCCTTATCTCCTTTAATAACACTTACTGATTCAATTCTATCTACGTCCAATAAATCCATTGGAAAATCGAATTTTTTTCCATCAACATAAATATCTGGTTTTGTACCATCTTTTAGCTTAATATGGAGTTTTTCTAGTTTTGCGATTTCACCTTTTTCTTCACCATGCTCTTGTGCTTGAATTAACGAAATTGATAGTAATACTGTACATACAGTTAAAATTAAATTTTTCATGTTTCTAAATGTTTACTTGTTAATGATTTATATAATATAGATAATTAGGGTGTTGTGTAAATAATAATCATTTCATTTTCATAAATAATACTCTGTTGGATTTCTGATGGTTCTGAATTAGACACCATATTTAGAGCTTGATTTAATAAATCTTCTTTCTCAGAATAGCTGACTTCTTTTTGTTTTGGACTGGTTATATAAAGAGAGATTAATAATATAACTGAAGCCGCTACAGAGATGACTCCAACAAATCTCTTACGTTTTCCGATTTTTTTATTTTGAAAGGATTCCCATAATGTATCATTAAAATTATTTGGTGTTTCCTTTTTATTATTTTTTACGAAAGTAGACCATACTTCCAATGAGGGTTCTGAATTCTTAATATGGTCAAACAAAAACTGTTCTTCGTTTAACGTACTATTCCCTTCTTTATATTTTTCAATTAATCTTTCAATTTCATCCTCTTTCATAGCTATATGTTTTTTCTAATTCTATACTCACCTGTTTTCTAGCTCGCGATAATAAAACTCTAATATGTTCAACCTTAAGTTGTGTTACATCGGCTATTTCAATAAATTCATAACCATCTAAGTCTCGCATCATTATAACTTCTCTTTGTTGTTCAGGTAAGGTTTTAAGAATTTTTTTAATAATAGTATTTAACTCTTTCCACTCCAATTGTTCTTGACCACTTTCTGATTTTAGTATCTCCATTTGGAAAGGAACGTCATCAATTTCCAACCTTTTTTTTCTCATTAAATCAATACAGTAATTGCGAGCTGTTAAGAATACAAGACCTGTAATATTTGGATGTAGCCCAGTTTGCTTACGCTTTAACCAAAGTTTCATCATTATTTCTTGAATAGCATCTTCTGCGTTCGCTTTATTTCCAAGCATTCGAGAAACCATAGGAAACAAATGTTCTGATAGAGAAAATACTTTAAGTCTAAATTCTTTCTTATTCATTCTATTTTAATAACGATAAAATGGGTATGGTCATAACAAAAAAAGTCACTTTATTTAAAAATTATTTATAAGTAATTGATAATCAATTATAAAGATATTTTTTTAAAAGAGTGAAACCGAACCTCTTTGAAGTTAAAAACACTTGTTTGGAGTACAGGGTAGACTAGTGGCTTTTACCAAACCTAGATGAAATAATACTCAGTTGTTTGTATTCCTATCTTGTTGGTAACTCCTTATATGTGGAATAAATCTCCTGTTTATAGATTCTTATTTCCGAATAACAGGTACTTTGGTTCTCGTTTATAATTCAAATATAATAAATATCAATTTCATGGGAACTGGTTCTCACCAAACATTATTTACCATATACCCTATTAACTATCTTTTCTATTTTTGAGTAATCTACATTAGGATAAAGTTTCTTTAATATTGTTTCTAAATCACTCAAATCTCCTTTAATATCTATTCCATTTGGAGAATCATTTTTCTTAATTTCTTGGTATGCTCTTTTGATTGAAATCTCACCTGTGAGAACCATCTCTGCTAGTTTTGGATTCTTATCCTCAACAAACGATAGTTGATGTTCGGTTTTTTGTGATACACCTGTTTGTTGAAATATATAATCCCTCATTCCTACACCACCCATAATCTTCTTTCTATCCTTGTATCCCATCTTTTTAATTTGGGTTTTCATCATGCGATACTCATTCACCTTTTCAATGGTAGTTTTGGTTCTATATTTATTAAAATTAATAAGTGCAATCACATCATAATCAAAAGAAGATTTTATCACCTTCACTTTCTTTAATCCAAGATTAGAACAGGCTTGAAACCTTCTGTTTCCACTTATGATATAGTTTGTTTTTTTATCAACTATAATCGGTTGAAGTAATCCATAAATTTTAATCGTTTCATACCAATCAGTAAAAATTGGCTGACTTAAACGCGAACCGTTTCCAGTCCATTTTGCTGGTATTTCATCAAATTTATGATCTTCTAAGGGGTGCTTTTCTGCTCCAAGGGGTGAATATCCATTTTCCCACTTAGGTACATTAAAGGGTTCTTTTGGGTTATAATAAAAATTATTATTGACATGATAAACAACATTCTTATCATCGTTTTCGCCAAAACCTTCTACACCTTCTGGACTTGATAAACTTTGGTAATTTCGTGCAACATGATTAGGGACAATATCTATAATTACTTTTAATCCTACTGCGTGTGAACGCTCAATCAATGATTTAAATTCTTCTAAGCGATTTTCAACATTTTCTGCCAAATCTGGATTCACATTGTAATAGTCCTTAACAGCATAAGGAGAACCAGCACGCCCTTTTACAACATCTGGGTCATCGTTTGAAATGCCATTTTTTGTGTAATCTGTAATCACATTATGATGCGGAACACCCGTGTACCAGATATGAGTTACACCTAAATCCTTGATCTCCTTTAATGCTTTTTCTGTAAAATCCGCAAACTTTCCAACCCATTCTCTTCAATCGTTCCCCAAGGTTTATTAGTGGGATTAGTATTACCAAAAAGTCTGGTAAATACCTGATAAACAACTTCTTTTTTCTTATGTTCCATTTTAGTTTTAGAAATTTCTGATTTAACTTCTTTTTTGCAATTAGTAAACATTGTAAAACCTATAATAACCATACAAACAAATGTCTTATTCATATTTCTATTTTTTAAACTTAATTTTTATTTCTTTTTCTTCTGAAGTATCCCATGTAACAGGAATACTTATCGTATTGTTCTCTGAATTCCATTTTACAAATATTCTTTTACCATCAACGTTTATTCTTTTGGGTTTATTTTCAACGTTGTGGATAATGAGTCCCATTTGTTTGATTGACGTTTTATAATTACTGCCAGTTTTGGCTTCGAGGTCTATTTCCAAGCAGTTTTTTTGTAATTCGGCTTCAAACACTAAAATTTCATATTGTCCTTTTTCATATGCATTAGCGGTATTTCCATCATCGGTATAAAAAGTGCGTTTACTTTGTTCAATTGAAATATCGAAATAATAATGAACATCAAAAGTATTTGAATCATATTCCGTGGTGTTTTGCATAGGTTTTGCCAAAGGAATAAACGCTCCAGCCCTAACATAGGTTGGGATAGAGTTTTCTTTGGTGTCAATGGTTTTTGTTTGTCCGCCTTTAATTTTTTCATCGGTATAAAAATCAAACCAATTAGAAGTTTTTGGAAAATAAACATCTTGTGGTTTTTTGCCAACTTCAAGAATAGGCGAAACTAAAAAATCATGTCCCCAAAGATAGGTTTTAGAATAATCTTGTAATACTTTATTATCATCCTCTTCAAAAAATAACGGCCGCATTAAAGGTATTCCTTTTTGGTTGTTTTGATAAACTAAATTGTAATTATAAGGTAATAATTTATATCGCAATTCAATAGATTGCTTTGCTAATGCTTTAGCTTTTTCTGAACGAAACACAGGTTCACTAGCCACATCCTCGTGTGCATGGGGTCTGTAAATAGGTTGAAAAACACCATATTGTAACCAACGTGTATATAATTCATCATCTAGATTAGCACCTGCAAATCCACCTAAGTCGGAGTGCATGTATGCTAAGCCTTGCATGCCCATTTGCAATGCAATTTCTGGCTGACTTTGCAAACCGCCCCAGCTTCTACTTACATCGCCAGACCAAGGAATAAGTCCGTATCGTTGAGATCCTGAATATCCAGCACGCATTAAAATAAAGGGACGTTCGTTTGGTAAGGCTTCTGAGTAGGCCTCTTGAACTAAACCCGCCCAATCGTGTCCATAAATATTGTGAACTTCGTCTGCAGTCCCAGTGGTATGAATTAATTTTGATGGATGTACTTCAGGCTCTCCTAAATCGCCCCAAACGCCAGTAACGCCTTTATTTATTAAATCTTTATAAATATTTTTAAACCATGTTTTACCTTTTTCATTATAGATATCAATTAAAGCGGTATTACCAAAATAAAAGTCGTAAGTGAAAGGGTTACCAATAGAATCTTTTGCCAGAATATCTGCTTCTACAGCTTCATTCCAACGTTTAGATGTGGTTAAAATAAATGGTTCAGTAATAGTAATTGTTTTTATGCCTTTATCTTTTAAACGAGATACCATGCCTTCGAAATCTGGAAAAGAATCCCTAAATACTTGAAGGTTTCCCATAGTTCCTTGGAGTTCTTTTCCAAACCAATATAGATCTAAAATAATGGCGTCTACAGGAATTTTGTCATCTTTAAATTTTGCAATGGTTGCTTCGGTTTCGTATTGAGAATGATACCCGAATCTACTTGAAAAATTACCTAAAGCCCAACGTGGTGGCATAGGTTGTTTTCCTGTTAAATCGGAATAATTATCCATAATATCGTACCAGGAATCGCCTACAATAATTTGATAGGTTTTACGCCCAGAAACAGTCTCGTAAGCAAGTGTGTTATCTTGTTTGCTATCTAAATCTAAAAAGCCAATGGGCGCATTGTCAAAATGAATCATATATTGGTTAGAAGATATAATGATGGGCATGGTATAATTCATGAGTTCACTTCTAGTTTCGTAACTATAATGTGCTTTATTATAAAGTTGTAAACGATTACCACGTCTATTCATACCTAATGCACGAGCACCACCACCATATAAGATTTCATCATTTTTTAAATTAAATTGAATAGTTTCTAAACTATCATTTTTAGCATATCCAGCCTTTTCTGAAATAACAGGCTTCCCTTTATATGAATAGGAAATTTGAAACGGTTGTTTTCGAATATTTACATGAACACCGTCGGAAGAAAAATTAAAAACATCACTTGCTTCTTTTAGTTCAACATCTACATTTGAAGGTTTTAAAACTACAGCATGTGAGTTATTATTTTTTGTTTCTTTTGAAGGAACAAAAGTGGTTTCAACAATTTCTGGAGTATAAAACTGAATACTATATATACCATCATTAACTTCAACTTCCAAAACCCCATTATCCTTAATAGATGCTTTTTTAAAAATACGGGTTGAGTTTTGTGCAAAAGCAAACGTGCTAACAACAAGAAAAAATATAATATGTTTTAAATGTTTCATTAATATTTTTTTAATCTTTTACGAACAACCATTTAATAGCGTTTTCAAACTCTGACTTCCAGAATGATTCATTATGAGTACCTTCTGAAACTATTTTTTTATATATATTCCTTTCGCGAAAACCATTTGCTTTCATGAGTTGAACCATTTTATCTACAGATGCTACCATATCTTCCCCTTCTTTTCCACCAACTAAATAATACATTTTTAAGTGTTTTAATTTGGAATGTTTTTGGGTAAAATCAAAGCTATCGCTCACATACCAAAACGATGGCGAAAACACACCTACTTTACCAAACACATTTGGATATTTTAGACCAGCGTAATGAGAAATCAATCCACCCAATGAACTTCCCATGATAACTGTATTTTTGGCATTGGTTTTAGTTCGGAAGGTTTTATCGATTGTTGGTTTTAAAGTGTTCGCAATAAAATCTATATAATCTTTTCCTTCGGCCATGACATTTTTTTTGTTTCCCCAAGGCGTATATTCGCTCATTCTTTTCTCATTTCCATGGTCTATCGCAACTACAATTAAGTTTAAACCAATTTCTGAACTTAGTCTATTTAGGGTTTCATCTACTTCCCATTCCCCTGCATAAGATGTTGATAAATCGAACACATTTTGGCCATCGTGCATATATAGAACAGGATAGCTCTTTTTTGAATTTTGATAATCTGGTGGTAAATAAATTGAAATTTTTCTGGTTCTTTTTAATTTTGGTATTTCAAAATTATCAGCAAAAACATAAACGTTTTCCGCTGCGGTGCTTGCTTTTATTTTTGGTGTATCACTAGTCCAGTTTTCAATTTCGATAGCTACAGTATCTGGTGTTTTTTTATAAGTATAAAATCGATTTTCAATTGAATTTTCAACGGGATCGGATTCAACAAAATCCCAAGACCCTAAAGTGAATTTAAAATTGATAGTTTCTCTTTGGTTTGGGATTGTAATACTGTACTGTTTATTGTTTTGAGTTAATCTAAATTGGTCACTTCCTCCAGACCAGCCTTCAAAATCCCCAGAGATGTAAATTGATTTAGAATAATCGTGATTTTCCGGTAGCTGGTTAACAATAAATGTGACTTGCCCTATTGCTATTTGGCAAATCAAACCACATATTATAAACCACTTGATTCTCACTTTAATTTGTTTTGCTAGTTAATAATAAAATTCCTTTTTTATTAAGCTTAATAGTATCGCCCCAAACCATTTCTTCACTGGAAATAATATTATTAAAAGTTTTACCTTTTAAGCCAACTTCCTCAAAGCGGCTTAAATCTAAATCTAGAGACTTTTCATTTTTATTTAATATAACAACGACAGTTTCGTCCTGCAAAATTCTAAATAAAGCATAAACACCATCTTTTGGAGCAAAATGGACTGTTTTACCTTCATGAATGGCTTTACTGGTTTTTCTATAATTCAACACTTTTTTAACAAACTGTTGCATGTCTTTTTGCTCGGTAGAAAGCCCTTTCCCAGTAAAGGCGTTTACCGTATCTCCTTCCCAACCTCCGGGAAAATCGGTACGTACTAATCCATGATCTCCCGGCTTATCGAAGTCGTTCATCAATATTTCTGTCCCATAATATATCTGTGGAATTCTAGGAAGCGCTAAAATATAACCTAAAGCCATTTTAGTGTTGGGAACATTACCATTTAACTGCGTAAAAATGCGACTCATATCATGATTGTCTGGGAAAATCATAATGTCCTTTGGCGATACATAGTGAAAATCGTTAGCAAGGCCTTCGTATATTTTTACTAAACCTTTGTCCCACAATTCTTCTTCGTTTAAGGCCTGTACGATGAGGTTTTGCATAGCAAAATCCATAGGCGATTTTAAGTTAGAATCATATCCGTCTTTATTAATAGCGCCATCTTGCCAATATCCAATTAATAACGGATTGGCGCTCCATTCTTCACCAACAATGCTGAAATTTGGATATTCGTCCATTATCGAACCAGCCCATTTACTCATAAAATCTTTGTCAGAATATGGGTAGGTGTCTTGACGAATACCGCCTAAACCAGCAGTTTCAATCCACCAAATACTGTTTTGAATAATATATTTTTCCATAAAAGGATTTCGCTGGTTTAAATCTGGCATACCCGAAACAAACCAGCCGTCACTCATTCCTTTTTTATCGCTTTGTGACGCATATAAATCTTGGTTACTAGTCCGTCTATGATTTGAAGTTATAAGTTTACCGTTATTTTCAAAGTTTTCTTGATAGTTTAACCAGTCTTTAAAAGGTAAATCTTTCATCCACCAATGCTCTAAACCACAGTGATTGGCAACTTGATCCATTATGAGTTTAATCCCTTTTTCTTTTCCTTTTTTTGAAAGTTCTAGGTAGTCTTCTAATGTGCCATAACGTGGATCAATTTCGTATAAATCTGTAATGGCATAACCATGATACGAGGCACGATACATGTCGTTCGTTAATAATGGACAAGGCCAAATGGCTGTAAACCCGATTTCTGAGATATAATCTAAGTGATTGGTTATTCCTTTTATATCACCGCCATGACGTGCATAATCATCTGCTCTATCAATGGTTTTTTCGTTTAATTCTACATTAATATCATTTTCTGGATTTGCATTGGCAAAGCGATCGGGTGTTATTAGATAAATAGCATCGGTACTATCAAAACCTAAATAATCTTCAGCTTGTTTTTCTCTTGATTTTAATTCGTATGTATGGATCAATTCTTTATCATTATCAAATTTGAATGTGATATTGAATTTTCCAGCCTTAGTGGATTCATCTATATTCAAATCCATAAACAAGTAGTTTGGACTATCTGCTATATGTATTTCTTTTATGGAAACGCCAGCATAATTAATCTCTGGTGTCGACATCGAAATATTAGGGTGTTTTATCAATAATTCCAATTTGGGATTTTTAAAACCTATCCACCAGTTTGGCGGCTCTATACGTTCTAAATCATACGATTCTTTTATAGTTTGAGGTATTGGGTCAGCTTCAACAGTTTCATTGCTTTTTTGTTTGCACGAAACACTGATAAAAAGAAGGTATAAGATTAATAATTTAAACAAAGTTTTCATTTTCTGAATTTTTGTGGTCAAACAGTTACCAAATTATTTGGTTCAATAGTTACCAATCCACCATTAACCAAAATTTGCAGTGAGTTTTCACTTTCTAGTTCAAAAGTGGTTTCGTTTTGACACACGTTTACCTTTACAATGCTGTTTCTATAATTCACTTTAAATGAATAAGTATCCCATTGTTTTGGTATTTTTGGTGTAAATGATAACATATCATTTTTAATGCGCATACCACCAAAACCTTCAACTATACTCATCCAAGTCCCGGCCATAGAGGTAATGTGCAATCCTTCATGAACTTCATGATTGTAATCATCTAAATCCAATCGGGACGTACGCAAATAGAAGGTGTATGCCTGATCCATCCTATCTAATTTTGCTGCTTGAATACTATGCACACAAGGCGACAAGGAGCTTTCGTGTACTGTAAAAGGCTCGTAGAAATCGAAGTGACGTTGTAATTCTTCCGTAGAAAAATGATCTTCAAAAAAGTAAAAGCCCTGTAAAATATCGGCTTGTTTAATGTATGGTGACCGTAAAATTCTATCCCATGACCATTTTTGATTTATTGGTCGTTGCGATGGATCTAAATTAGCAACAGTAATTAATTCTTTATCCAAAAACCCATCTTGCTGAAGAAAAATATTATGCTTATCTGAATATGGGAAATACAAATTGTCTGCGACTGTTTTCCATTCTTTCCATTCAGTTTCAGACAGTTTGACCTTCTTCATGATTCTTGTAAAATCTGAAGCATATTCGGTTTTAATTTTGGCAATATTATATAAAGCATACTTAATACACCATTGTGCTAAATAATTTGTGTACCAGTTATTGTTTACATTATTTTCATATTCATTTGGTCCTGTAACCCCTAAAATAACATACTTGTTTTTGTCCTTGGAAAATGTAGCACGTTGTTGCCAAAAACGAGCAATACCTATTAAAACTTCCAATCCTTTTTCAGGTATATAACTATAGTCTCCTGTATAGCGGTGGTAATTATAAATGGCAAATGCGATGGCGCCATTACGATGAATTTCTTCAAAGGTTATTTCCCATTCGTTGTGGCATTCTTCACCATTCATGGTTACCATAGGGTAGAGGGCCGCACCATTGCTAAAACCTAATTTTTCAGCATTTTCAATAGCCTTTTCTAAGTGGTTATAACGATATTCTAAAAGGCTTTTTGCTACTTTTTGGTCTTTGGTTGCCATATAAAAAGGAATGCAATAGGCCTCAGTGTCCCAATAAGTACTTCCTCCATATTTTTCGCCTGTAAATCCTTTTGGGCCTATATTTAATCTGGAATCTTTGCCTAAGTAGGTTTGATTTAATTGAAAAATATTAAAACGGATGCCTTGTTGCGCCTTCACATCGCCTTGTATGGTAATATCTGCTCTTTCCCAAATACTGGCCCAAGCTTGTTTTTGTTTTTCAAGCAATAAATTAAAACCGAGCGTGGTCGCTTTTTTCAAAGTCGACTTTGCCACAGCAACCAATTTAGATTTATCATGATTTCTATCAACTGTATATCCGCCATACTTGTTTATTGTGTAAGTCTCTCCTAGCTTCACAGTATGTTTATAACTATAGGATGCATAATTATCATTCGCCTCATAGGCTGGTTCGTTTGATACAGACTTTCCATTAATAAACACACTGGACTCCATGAAGGTACAGGTGTAAAAATCTGTTTTCATGGTTTTGGCTTGAATAAAAGCTTGATTATTTTCTATAGTTACATTTAAGGTGCTCCAAAACTTATCATCCCAATTGGTGTCTTTATTAGTAATCCCACTATCTAAATAAGGCTGAAATATAATTTCTGAATCTTTATTTAAAGGTGTTATTTCATATTGTATGGCCCCTAATTCATCTAAATCTAAACTTAAAAAACGTTTTGCAGAAACTTTTACTTGCGTATTGTTTTTTAGTAACGCTGTAAAGCTTCTTGATAACCAGCCTTCTTTCATGTTCAACTCTCTTCTGAAGTTTTCTACACTTTTACAAGTAAATAAATCGAGTTGTTCTCCATTTATGAACACGTTAATGCCTATCCAGTTTGGAGCATTTAGAACTTTTGCAAAATATTCAGGATAACCGTTTTTCCACCAGCCAACTCTGGTTTTGTCTGGGTAATAAACGCCGGCAATATAACTTCCTCGAAATGTTTCCCCCGAATAATGTTCTTCAAAATTGGCTCGCTGGCCCATGGCGCCATTCCCTATACTAAATAAACTTTCAGAAGATTCAACTCGATTTGCATCGAACCCTTCTTCTATGATGGACCAATTATCTGGCAGTATATAATCTTGATTCATTTTTTTAAAAATCCTTTTAAATTGATAAACTCAGTGATGAAATTTTCTGGTATTTCTGTTAAGTTGTTAAAATTATAATCGGCTTCTTTTAGTGTTTCTTTATCCCCGATTCCAACAGAGGTCATTTTTGCTATATTGGCAGCTTCAATACCAGCAATGGCATCTTCAAAAACAATACAGTTTTCTGGAGGAAGATTAAGTTTTTTAGCCCCTATTAAAAAGACTTCGGGGTCTGGTTTTGCTTTAGAAACATCGTTACCATCAACAATGCCTTCAAACCGATCATACAAGCCAACTTGTTTTAAAATAAATGGTGCATTTTTACTGGCAGAACCTAATGCATATTTAATTTCGTTTTTGTCTAATGTATCCAATAATGTAAGAACACCGGGCAGAATTTCGTCTGGCCCCATTTCTTTAATGTACCCAAGATAGTCTTCATTTTTACTCACTAAAATTTCTTGTTTTTTTACATCAGATAAAGTTACGTTTCCAATACCTAACAAAATTTCTAATGACCTAACACGACTTACACCTTTTAATAATTCGTTATGTGTTTCGGTAAACTCAATACCTAAGTTGTCGGCAAGGTTTTTCCAAGCCAAAAAATGATATTTGGCAGTATCGACAATGACCCCATCGAGGTCGAAAATGACTCCTATTTTATTCATTGATTTTTTATTGAACTATATCATCAACATCTTTCACTTTATAAACTAAAGATGCGGCTATTAAAAAACTTACACCACTCATTACCAAAGCAAATATGGCATGATTGCCATAAGCATATTTAACAAGTGGACCGCCAATTAAAGCATTAATTATTTGAGGTATCACAATGAAGAAATTGAAAATACCCATATAAACTCCCATTTTTTTAGGCGATATAGAACCTGCTAAAATAGCATAAGGCATTGCCAAAATACTTGCCCAAGCAATACCAACACCAATCATGGAAACAATGAGCCAGTTTTTATCTGGCATAATATAAATAGAAAGCAAGCCTACACCTCCAATAATGAGAGATACAGCGTGTGTTTTTTTCCTTCCTATTTTTTTCGCAATGTATGGTAATGCAAAAGCGTAAAATGCTGATACCAAGTTGTAAACCCCAAACAGAATTCCTATCCAGTCGCCAGCATTTTGATACATAGCACTACTGCTATCTGTATGGGGCAAGCCATAAATATGTTGTGCTATTGCTGGTGTTGCGAATACCCACATACCAAACAGCCCGAACCATGAAAAAAATTGCACCCAGCTTAGCTGGCGCATGGTTATTGGCATTTTTTTGAAGTCATCAAAAATATCCATTAAACTGGATTTTTCTACTTCACCATCTTTGACTATGACATCAGGATCAACTGGTCCATCTTCGAAGCTTGCTAATTCTTCTGGAGTATATTCCTTTGTTGTAAGCACAGTTACCAAAATGGATACTACTAGAACAGCAGCTCCAATAATGAATGATAAAATTAAATTCGTTGGAACAACACCTTGTGAAGTTTCGTTTGAAACACCAAACCAATTTGTTAAAACGTATGGTAACCACGAGCCAACTACTGCTCCAAAACCAATCAAAGCAGTTTGTACACTAAACCCTAAAGTACGTTGATCTGTTCTTAAATTATCTCCAACTAACGCACGAAATGGTTCCATGGCAATATTGAAGGACGCATCCATTATCATGAGCATACCAGCGCCTACCCAAAGTGCGGGTAAAAATGCAATAAACATATCTGCCTGAGGCATGAGTATTAATCCTACTGATGCTAAAATAGCTCCAACTAAAAAGTAAGGCTTTCTTCTGCCAAATCGTCCCCAAGTTTTATCACTGTAGTGACCAATAACAGGTTGAACAATTAAGCCCATTAAGGGTGCTATTATCCAAAACCAAGATAGTTCGTGAACGTCGGCTCCGAAAATTTGAAGTATTCTACTTGCGTTGGCATTTTGTAGGGCAAAACCCATTTGAATTCCTAGAAATCCGAAACTCATATTCCAGATTTGCCAGAAACTTAACTTGCGCTTTTCCATTAAATAGTATATTTAAATTGATACTATTTGATAAGCGATATACTTATCAAAACTTATTGTGAGAAGTGAAAATATAAATTTTGATTTCGCGCCAAAGATATAAAAGATTTTATTTATTCCTAATATTTTTTTTCTAAAAATAATATTTAGGGAAACGAAATATACAGAAAAAGAGGGTGGATGGTAGGGAGACAGGGTCTGTCATGAAAGGACTTAAGGCTATGTGGCGTAGGACTTAAGGGGTGAAGTGGAATAAAAAATAAGACCAGAATCTTACTGCGAACTGCGACCGAGACTGGAAACTGCAACTGAAAACTAATCCCTTGATTTAGTAGATTCTCTCTCAATAATTTCGGTCTCAATAACGACCTTGATAAAGTCTTTTTTAGTGTTATTATTTGTAAAGTATTGTTCGGGTTCAACATCTTCGGCTTCCAATCTATCTATTAATAAATGAGCCGCTTGTTCTCCCATTTTTTGTCCATGTTGACTTACCGTAGTTAGGCTAGGGGTGGCATGTTTTGAAAGGACGCCGTCAGTGAAACCAATAACTTGAATATCATCAGGTATTGTAAATCCTAATTTTCTGGCAACTTTCATCGCACTTACAGCGTAAAGCTCGTTAACTGCAAAAACACCATCAATTTTTGGGTTAGCTTTAAAAAATAGTCCAATTTCATTTTCTAAAATTTCTAAATGATTTTCAACATCTAAGCTATCATCGATTTTCAATATTAAATTGGGGTTTGCCACTATATTGTTTTCTTCTAAAGCTTCCAAATATCCTTGTGTCCTTAATCTGCCCACACTTACATAATCCATGGTAGTGATAAGCGCAATATTTTTACATCCATTTTCTAAAAGCTTTTTTACAGCCTTAACTGCGCCAATAAAATCATCAACAATCACTTTATCGCAATCAACTTCGTTCACAACCCTATCAAACATCACAATGGGAATACCTTGATTTATGGTGGCATTAAAATGGTGGTAATCTTGTTTAAGTAATGTTTCTTTTGAAATAGATAGAATAAACCCATCAATACTACCATTGGCCAGCATTTCCATATTAATAATTTCCTTTGTAAATAACTCGTTAGATAGCCCAACAATAACATTATATCCACGCCTATTTGCAACACGTTCTATCCCTCTAATAACTGTAGAAAAAAAATGATGTACAATCTTTGGAATTAAAATTCCAATAGTTTTAGTTTTTCTGTTTTTTAGGCTGAGAGCTATATTATTTGGTCTGTAATTATACAGTTTAGCAAATGCCTGAATTTTTTGAGTCGTATCCTCGCTGATTTCTTTACTGCCACTAAGAGCTTTAGAAACTGTTGATATTGAGACACCTAACTCTCGCGCAATTTGTTTTAAAGTAATTTTTCTTTTCATGAGCAAAAAATTTATTACACAGAGACTTAATTGATAGCTTTTTATAAAGGTATTACATTATTTATTAATTCAATAACTATATGAAATTCTTACAAATATGGTGAAAACCCAATAAAGTTGTCAACACGAAAACGTTTTCGTTATTTATTTCGTAATCCTCAATGATTTCTTTACATTAAATTTATATAGTTTTAACTTGAGAAGTGAAAATATAATTAACTAAACTAGACATTAATTTTAAAGACCATGAAGTATAAAAAATATAAGGCGGACCTAGTCTTAAGGTCTTTATTAGATAAAAA
>TARA_B110000263_G_scaffold162004_2_pt1 | contig 20663 bp, 16 predicted proteins | sample TARA_B110000263 | Tara Oceans TARA_B110000263 (sample SAMEA4397730) | marine metagenome | biome: Polar Biome; feature: [MES] marine water layer (ENVO:01000295) within the mesopelagic zone...; material: water (ENVO:00002006), including particulate matter (ENVO:01000060) such...
AAAACGTAATCGATATCATATTTTTGAAAAAGATCAGAAATTGAATCTCTTATTAAATCTAGTTTGTAAAATTTAACTCTTGAATTAATATTTTCAACATATCCTCCAGATAAATTATCAATACCTATAACTGTTACATCAGGATCATTTTCTAAAATCCAATCTGATAATCTACTTCCAAGAAGTCCTGCAACTCCAGTAATTAAAATATTCATTTATAAATTTATTTATTCAAAAATAAAAAAATAATGTCTTTTAAGATTTAAAAAGCTTAATTATATTTTCATTAAATTTTTTTTCTGAAAAATTTGAAACCATGTAAGTATACGCGTATTCTTTTTTTTCCTTTTGAAGGTCTAAATTAGAAATATAACCTTCAATTAAATTAACTGCTAAATCAAGATTGTCATACGGAATAAGAAGTCCTCCATTACCATTATCAAGAATTTCTACCGCTCCACCTAAGTTTGTTGCTATAACAGGTAATTTAGCATAAACTGCCTCAAAAATTACGGTAGGCAATGGATCTGGCTGTATTGCTGGATGTAATAAGAAGTTTGATTCAGATAAATACTTGTTAATATTAGATTTAAATCCTTTAAAAATTATTTTGTCCTCCAAACCGTAATGAACCACTAAACTTTTAAGTTTTTTTTCATATGATTCATATCCCTTAAAAGCGTCTCCAATTATTATGAACTCTATATTTTTATGGTTTTTTAATAATTTATTAGCTATTTCTATTAAATAAATATGCCCTTTATAGGGGAGTATTCTTGCTATAGTTAATATTTTAATTTTTTTACTCTTAGAAATTGATTTTTCAATAACAGGAAAATCTATTCCATTATATATTAATTGAAAATTTCCTTTTGAAATAAAATTATTCCAATGATCTTGAACACTTTTAGAAACCACAATTATTTTATCAGAAAACATGGAGAGAAAAAACCCCATTACAACACTGTAAAATTTGTTGTTGGGGATTTCATGAATGTGAAAAAAACTTGGAATCCTGTTAAGCTTTGCTGCTATTGCTCCAGCTAATATTAAAGAAGTGCTTGAATAAACTGTATCGATCTTGTTTTTTTTAATTAAAGAATTTATACGAAATACTGCCTTAATAATTTTAAAAAATCTATTTATTAATCCAAAGAAATTAAAATATTTTTTTCTAAAGACTCCTAAATTCATGATTTCAAGACTTGCTCCTTTTTTTTTAATCAAGTCATCTAAGGGTCCACTATAAGGAAGGACAATACTTATCTCGTAAGATTGTCTCAGTAAATCTATTATTTGAAGCATTATTTTACTAGCTCCATATAAGTCATTTGAACTATGAACTATTAATAGTTGTTTTTTCATCTAATCTTATTTAAACTAAAACAATTTCTCCATTGATTTAATAAAATTCAATCTTGAAAATAACTTAACCCTCTCAAAACCTTTATTTATTAATTTTTCTCTTAAATTCTTGTTATTAGCTAATGATTCTATTTTTAAGGATAAATCTTTTATTTCATTAATATCAAATTTTAAAACAGCGTCAGAACCAATTTCTTGAAAAACTTTAATGTTTGAACATATAACCGGCAGCCCATAATTAAAAGATTCTAAAACAGGTATTCCAAACCCCTCTTCAGTAGATGGAAAAACATATAGCATTGATTGGGTATACAGTTTAATTATTTCATTATCACTTAGATATCCCGGAATAATAACTTCGTCATTTAAACTATTTTCATCTAAAAAATTTATTATTCTATTATACTCATCCGAATTTCCAAAAAAATTAGTTGTTCCAGCTAAAACTAATTTAAAATCTTTATTTATTATATTTTTTTTGAATTCTTTAAATGCTTTTACCAAAAACAAAATATTTTTTCTTTTTTCAAAAGAACCAACATGAAGAAGCAGTTTCTTATTATCTTGTTTTCTAAGTTTTAATGAATTATTTGATTTTTCAAAACTTTGATATACAACACTAATATTAATGTTTGGAAAAATCTTTTTCAAATTATTTTTAGAATAGTTGCTTGTGGTGGCTATAATTGTGGAATCATTTATTCCAAGCTTAATTAATTTAAGGTAATATTTTCGCCATAAATTTGAATAATTCAAAGGGTAATCCCAAAATAATGAGTCATGAATAATGACAATTTTTTTAGCTTTTAGTTTCCAAAATGGCAAAACATAGTCAGGACAAATTAAAATGTCTGCTCCACATTTTTTTAACTTAATAGGTAAAAACATTTGTTTCCAAAGCAAATATTTAAATTGAAAGAGCCATCTGATTGCTCTACTTTTAGAATTTAAAAAATTTAAATTACTAGATGATTTATCTAAATCATGAGAAATAATATAATTACTGCTGCCGTGAATTAATGCGCTATTAACTAGCTCTTTAATATAGGTCCTGATTCCTGCTGGAGCAGCTTTATAATAGTAAGTGTCTATAAATACTTTAGGTTTATTTTTCAAATCAAAAAAGAAAAACTAAATATACAACTTCTAATTATTGGTATTTTAATTCACTAATTATTTTTTGAGATTGACCTACTAAAAACCATGAAAAAATTGAAATGAATAAATACAATTCAGCATTTGCAGTAAACAAGGGGATTAATAACCCTAATTTTACAAGGCCTGAGATAAAGCCTAATTCCTTCTTATAACCATTACTCTTAAAATAAACTCTTAATGAAATTGTTATTGATTTATATAAAATAATTGAATAAATAATTATGCTTAATACTCCCATTTGAACACCATAAATTAAAAATTGATTTTCTCCTCCAACTTTCGTGGCTTGATCAACTACAGAAGCATTTCCGCTTAAAGCTAGACCCAGTCCAAAGGGATTTTCAACAATAGCTATTAAAGCTTGAATCCATTCTAGCAAATGGCCAATAGTTGAGCTTTCTTTAAAAGTGAAAGTGTCTAAAATGAAGTATAACGTGTCTTCAGAAGTATTATAATACAATACAAAAAGACTGATTAAAGATAGAATAAAACAATAAAGCAATATTTTGAAATTTTTAGTTAATAATAAAGCCGAAACTACTATAAGAAATGCCGAAATAATTGAAGCTCTTGAATAAGCAAAATAAAATGAAATGATTATTAATAATATCCAAATAAAATTCATCAGTTTATCTCTTTGATTATGTAAAAGATGAAAAACTGGAATTGTCATAAACAACAGTAAGCTCGCTGAATACTCTAGAGGGTTAGAAAAAAAGGAGGCAAATCTCTTATGGTCAGCACTTCTTTCAAAAGTCCAGCTTAAATCAAAGTTTCCTGTTGGCAAGGTGTCATTAACAATTAAATTATAATTAGAATATCCTATAATTGATTGCAGATGAATTCCAAAAATATATTCAATTGAAGCAACAACAAAAGCTATAATAAAAAGAATACTTAATGTTTTTTTTATAAATCTAAATCTATTAAAATCAAAATCCGTGTTCCTTCCTAAAAAATATATAATTGGAATGAAAAATAAATTCTTGGCATAAATTAACTTGACCCATAAACCAACTTCTCCAATAGGTAACAGGGCATATAGACCCACTATTAATGTGAAATATATAATCCATTTATCTAATGAACTTAACTTATATTGGTTCAAGAAAAAGGAACTCTTCGATCCAAATATAAAAACCACAAAAGAAGAAAAAATTACAATATCTTTTGAATATCTAATGAAGTTTAATAGAACAATACTATCACTAGTTTTAAAAACAAGTAGTTGAAAAAAAGAATAAAATGGTAGAAAAAATAATATATAGATTAATAAGTAGAATGGATCTCCGTGAAATACTTTTTTAATAACTAAAAAAGTTAAAAAAGTATAAATAAAAACTAAAAGTATACTAAATACCATGTTTTCGTGATTTTAATCCATCATTTAAGCCTTTGAATACCATCCTGAATTTTTCAAGCCTTAATCTAAAAAGAAAATAAATAGCGTATGAGAAAAGTTTAAAAATTTGATATAAAAAACTTCCAAATAAATTAAATTTTTTGTTATGTTTTTTTAAAAAATATAGGTGATTTCTAATACTTAAGTAGTGTGTTATCGGAGATACAAACCCTTCTTTATTTTTTGTTTTACTATTCCAAGAGGCTCCCTCATGATGATAAATTTTACTATTAATTTCTAATCCAAGACTATAACCTTCCTCTTTAATCCTTAAAGACCAATCAGCGTCTTCAAAATAAACAAAGAAAAAATCATCTAATAAGCCTATTTTTTCTATCACCTCACTTCTAATTAAAAAACAACAACCTGAAATCCAATCTGTTTCGTTAGTATTTTTTAATTCTGTTAAATTAACTCCTTTTTGTAAGGTTATAACTCGACCAAAAAAATTATCGAATTTTCCTCCAAAATTCCATGTCAAGTTCTTGTCAAACCAATTTAAAATTAATGGTTGAATCGCTCCAATATTTAAATTTTTATCTAATTTATTCAATAAAGGCTCAATAAAGTCAGGGTCAACTTCAGTGTCATTATTGAGCAGCATTATATTCTTGAAACCATTTTTTAAAGCAAGATCAATGGCTACATTATTTGCTCCTGTAAAACCTAAGTTTGTTTTGTTTTGCAGAAAAGTGATTTCAGGAAAATCTTTACTTAATTTAACGCCAGAATGATCAATTGAAGCATTATCAACTAAAAAAATACTAAAACTCTTGTAATTACATTTAAGTAAGCTTTGTAAACAGGCTTTTGTTAAGTCGTATTGATTCCAGTTAATAAGTATTATAGCTAATTTTTTATTCATTTTCTGTATATTTTGAAAATTAGCCAACTACACAAAAAATAGTTTAATAATTCAGAAAGCAATAAGGCAAATGCCATTCCATATCCACCATACAAGTAGGACAGAAAGCTTCCGCTAAAAATCATAAACAAAGCAACAATCCAAGTAGATAAATTTAATGAACGCTTTCTTTCATTTACTAAAAAAATAACCATGTTTTTAAAATTTAACATGCTTAAAAAAGGAACAAAAGCTAGAATACATAAAATAAGTTGAGAGTAAACAATGAATTTTCCTGCCAAAATATATATTATCCATTTTGAAAAAAAACAAAGAATTAAAGCAAGCAAAAAAGAAACAATCAATCCGATTTTATTAACTCTACTTATATAATTATGAAACTCTTCTAAATTATCATTATTTTTTCTCGCAGCAATTTGTAAAACGGATTGTGTTATAAAAACAGGAAGCATGCGTATTAGTAGTCCTATTTTTTGAGCAATTGAAAACTGACCTAGTTCTTTGTTATCTACAAAAAAAGAAATGATAATTAAGCTACTGCTTATAGATAAATAACCAGCTAATGAAGAAAGAGTAAAATAAATATTTTCATTAATTCTTTTAAAAAAATCAATAAAGTTTATCCATAGCCAATCTAACTTTTCTATTTTAAATATATATATCCAGAAAAAAATATTTATAAATAAAGATGAAATACCATAGAAAAAATTAACTAAGTAAGCTTGATTACTGTTTTTTACAAAAAATAAAATTAAAGTTAAATAAGAAATTTTAAATAAGAAATTTGAAAAGGTTACGCCTTTTAAATTGTCTTTCCCTTGAAAATAAAAAATGGGGTTAATAGATTCTGATAAAAGAATAATTAATGAAAAGCTTAAAATTAATTGGCTGCTTGGATTTAATTTAAAAAAAAAAGAACTAATTAAACTCAAACTGAAAATGATAAGTCCTATAATTATTCTTACAGAAATTACTTCATTAATTAATTTTTGAAATAAAGTTTTATCGGAATCAACTGCAATTCTTTTTGGTCCATTAAGATTGTATCCATAGTTGACAAACACAACTAAAAGCATTACTACAGTAAAATATAGGTTTATAATCCCAAACTGTTCATCACCTAATCTCTGGAAAAGAATAGGTGTGATTAAAAGGGTAAATAAAATATTAAATAATTGGGTTAAGCTTAAATTAAAAAAATTCTTTAAAAAAATATTTTTAATTAATTCTTGCATTTAATTTTATGATTCTTTGTTTTGAAACAAATTAATAACTAAGTAAAAACTTATCATTGAAATAAACCCAATTGAAATTCCGTAAAATAAAATTTCAAAAAGTTTTAATCTAGAATTGTCTAAAGGCAAGATTGGAGAGTCAATAATTTGAATTAAAGGAGTGTTATTCCTATGGGTTACTTTGGCAAGTTCTAATTGCTTAACAACTTCACTATATATGGCAGTATTAGCCTGAATATCGATAACCAATTGCTGGTAAGGAACTTTTGAAGTTTTTAAAAGCGGGTTTGCGTTTGGAATATTTTGGTCTAATTCTGCTAAAATTTCAAGAGATGAATTTAAAATTAATTTAACGCTATCAGCTTCCTTTTGCAATATTTCCAAATTAAATCCAGTTTTAATAGTCTTAGTTTTCAAATAGTGCTTATTTACTATTGCAACCAAATTCTCATTAAAAACTTTAGCGAGCTGTTCATCTTTATGATCAAAACCAATCTCTATAATAGTTGTTTTTCTACTAGGCTTATAAACTAGGAGGTGCTTTTCTTTGATTTTCTTAACAAGTACTTTAATTACACTGTCTTGAGCTCTAGTTAAATTTTTTGAATTGTTAAATTCAATTTTTTCTGAACTCCAACGATTATTTATGTTTTCAATTTTAATTAATTTATTAATTATTAAATCGAATTTTCCATTAAATTTAGCTCTACTAAGAAGTGTGTTTTTAATCATTGAGCTAGACTTATAAAGCTCTTGAATATTGTCAATTTGAAACAAACTGCTCGCATCAATAAAGCTAGAAGGATTAATCCCGGCTAAAGAGGCTATAGAAGAAAGCTCCCCCATACCTTGTGAAGAATCGTTATCCAGCACAAAACTAGTTCTAGCGAAATGAGTGGGTGAAACTAGATAATTATAAGAAAGGAAGAAAAAAACAACACTTATTGTTCCATAAAAAATTTTATTTTTCTTTTCTAATAGAAAATATATTAATTCTTTTAATCTATTTGTTAAGTTAATTAAAGAGAAAACCTCTTCTTCATTTTTCATATTAATTTAATTAATTTGAGAAATTGCTAAAACTAAAGTTACTAAGCCAGTACTAACGTTTAAAACTTGTGATAGACCAAAAGGAGATTTTTCAGCTTTTTTAGGTACAATAATTTCTGCACCGGGTTGAATTTTTGGATATATATTAAAAAATAAAAATTTCTTTGTTCTGGCCACGTCTCCATTAGCATAAACCACATACGATCCAGATTTTTTTGCTTTTAAATCATAACCACCCGCTCCATTAATAAAATATTTAAAAGATTTGTTTTCTTTGAATCTCATGGTTGTTGGATAAAGAAGCATCCCCCTTAATCTAACTGTTTCTTGTTTTTTTGGTATGAATAAAACATCTCCTTCTTGAATAAGTAAATCCGATTCAGAGTTTGGGTTTTTAATAATTTGGTCAAGGTCAATTCCGATAGCTTCAGATTCATTCGAATTAATTTCTGATGAAATATCAGTTGAACTTACTATGTTTTTAATTCTTTCTTTTTTAGCGAAACTTCCAAGCCTTTGATTATTGGTTTTATTAAAATTTAAAATTTGAATATTTTTTTCAATACTTTTAATTAATAAATCTTCTGATTCTGTTAAAACCTCCTTTTGATTACTTAATTTTTCTTTAAGTAAGGTTAAGCTATTTAATTGTTTTTGGTCATCGTTTAAAATCTCTACAAATTCAGTTTTACGAATTAAAGTAGCCCCTTGAGGATAAGAAAAAGATTTTAAGCCACCTGCTTTATTTAAAAGATCAGATATTCGATAATTTAATGAGGTGATTGGATATTTTCCTGGATATTTAACCTGTCCTTCAACGTGAACATAAGTTGGAATAAATAAATTAGGGTTTTTTCTAATAATAACTTCATCATAAGGTTTTAAGATAAAGTTTATAGATTCACTTAAGTCACTTGAAATATCAAGCGTTATTAATTCGGAGATATTCTCATTTCCTAAAGAATTTTCTGATACTCTTCTAATTATTTCAGCCCTAATTGTATTTGAATCATCCTTAAACCCACCCCCTAATATAATAATCTCATTCAAAGACAAATTTTTAGAAAAAGGAAATAGTCCTGGGTTATTTACTTGTCCTGAAATTTTGATAAATTCATTTTTATTAAGATCGTTTTTTGAAACAATACTTAACACGTCCTCTTTAATTAATTCAATATCTTTAATCTTACTATTTATTAAATCATCTAAATTAAATGATATTAGTTCTGTGGAATAATCACTATTAGTTCTAATAATAGAAGCATTCCCTAAGTAAACGTCTGATTTTAAACCTCCTGATTTTTGAATTAAATCTTTTACTGTCATATTTTCAGAAATTGAAAATACTCCAGGCCTATGAACAGCCCCTTTTACAATAACTCGGTTTTTATAAGTGTCTAAAATTTCATCTACTTTAAAAACATCACCAGATTTAGGAACAAAAATCGGAAATTGATTCTTATTAATATCCACAACCATAAGCTCATCATCAATTACTCTAGTTAATTTTATAGATTTTTGATAAGCCCTTTCTTTAAAACCACCAGAATAATTCAATAAATCTAATAGTGATTCAGTTTTATTTGTCTCAAAAATTCCAGGTGTTTTAACAGCTCCTTCAATAACAATTCTACTAGTGTATGGATCTACAAGAATTAAATCATTATTTTCTAATCTGATATTTGATGACCCATTGCCATTTTTTAAATAGTCATAAACATCAATTTGACTAATTAATCGATTATTTCTGAAAACTTTAATTTCTCTTAAAGTTGCGTTTTCTGTAATTCCACCAGCTACATAAAGGGCGTTATACACAGTATTGAGTGCGCTAAAATTATACGTTCCTGGTAAATTAACCTCACCTACAATATTTACTTTAATGGATCTTGGAGAGCCAACAGAAACATTTAAAAAAGTTTTTGAAGTATTTAAACCTAAATATATGGACGAAAATTTAGTAATTAATCTCTTTTTTGCAATTGACAAGTTAAGTCCATTTAAATTAATTGGACCTATATTTTCAAATATCACTTCTCCTTCCGGACTTATTTCTGCTTTAAAATAACTTTCAGATTCTCCGTATATGTCTACATAAATGTTATCACCTGGACCCAATACATAATCAGATGGTGTAGGTGAATTGAAATCATTTTGAAAAGTTAAAAAACCATTACCTTGAAAAACATCAAATCCATAAACATCACTTTCCTTCTCTCTAATTAGCTTTATTTCCTGATTCCATTCTTCTCTAAGTCTAGAATTTTCAATTGGAGTTGATGCGTTAGAAGAAACTCTTTTTATTGATTCTGAAGTATCAATTTTTCCTTTTATTTTTATCAGGTCAGCTTCAGACAACCCTTGGCTACGTGCTATTTTTAAAAGATCCATTTGGGTTAAACCTTGGGAAGAAGCTCTTCTTAATAACAAATCTAACTCAGAAGAATTTAATTCTAACAAATTTATATTAGAAAAATCTGTACTTAGATTCTGTGAGTACAAAAAACTCTCCATACTCATAAAAAATAAGATAAAAAGAAAAGATTTTTTAAATATATTCATTGCATATTATTGGATAACGAAGATATGGAAAAAGCATTAAATAAGATATATTTAAATTTTGAAGAAAAAATATTAGGTATAAGTTATATTTGAAAAAATAAAATGTTTTGAAATCAAACAACATATCCTTGCCATTTTACTCTAATTTCATAGTAGATTCAGAGTTAGAGTGGCAAATGTCAAGATCAGAAAAATATTGTCTTATAGAAGTCTTAAAAACACTTAACCCAGACGTGTCTATTGAAATAGGAACATACAAGGGGGGGAGCTTACAAGTTCTCTCTAAATATTCTAACAATGTGTATTCGCTAGATATAAGTGAGGAGCCACAAAAATTTTTAAAAAATAAATTTGACAATGTCTCATTTAGTATTGGTAATTCTTATGAATTAATTAATGAAATCATCTTAGAAATAGAGTCAAGAAATAGAAAAGTTGAATTTATTTTAATAGATGGAGATCATTCAAAAAAAGGAATTATAAAAGATTTAGAATCAATTTTGTCTCATAAGTTTAAAAACCCATTAACTATAATCATGCATGATAGTTTCAACCCACAATGTAGAGCAGGAATTAAATCTATTGATTATTCTAAATACCCTAATATTGAACATATTGAACTAGATTATATTACTGGTAGTTTTTCCCCAAATAAAGATTATCGTGAAATGTGGGGGGGGTTTGCGATAATAAAAATTAATACTAATCAAGAAATAAACTATAATGTTAACGCTTCTCAAGAAATGCTATTTAAAAGAGCATATGCCGGATCTATTCATGCAATTAAAGATAAATTATCTTTTTTAAAACCAATAAAAAAATTAATATACTCTGCACTTAGTTTAAAACAAAAATCTGATCTTTATAATAATTTTAACAATTAACCAATGCGCTTTTTTTCTTTTTTAATGTTAATGTTCTTTTTAAATGCTCATTCACAAAGTGAAATAAAATTTAATTTGGCAACAAGCTTGGTTTTAGTTCCAAACATTGGAATTGAACTAAAAATCAATGAAAACATAGGTTATCAGTTAGATACTAGTGCCTCATTTTGGGACTCTATTGATGGCAGTCCATATCAGTTTGTGCAAATTTTCAATGAACTTAGGTTTTATTTTAAAAAATCTAATCGTAGTTTTTTTATTGGCCCTCATATAGGTTACGGGATGTTTACTTTGAGGAATCCAAAGTTTTTAACTTCAATTATTGATACTGGATTAAAGGAAGAAGGAAGTTATCAATCTGGCAGAAATACCTATTATGGATTGACTATTGGAAAAAAAATAGCATTAAAAAATCCTAAATTTGGATTAGAATTTTTTCTTGGCTTTGGGAGTTCTCAATCAAATTATAAATATTATAATTCAAATGAAACTAGAGATTTTGAGTTAGACAGAGTGTTTAGTAAAAGTGGAGAAGAGTTACCTTATAAAGGTGGAATCATGTTAGTATATAAGCTTTAATGAAAAACCTTAATAAATAATTAGAAGAATTCAACTGCCTTTTTTAGAACTCATATTGAAATTTTTCAATAACTCAAAAGCAGTGATGATGATGATTTTAGTATCTAAAATAATGTTCCAATTTTTAAAGTAAAATATATCCATCTTTACTCTATCTCTCATGTCAATAATTCCTGAAATATATCCTGAAAACCCTTTACTTTGAGCTAAGCCTGTAATACCTGGCTTAAAACGGTGTCTTTTATTAAACTTATTTATCTTCTCTACATACTCTTTATTTAAATTAACAGGGTGTGGTCTAGGGCCAACCACTGACATATCACCAATTAATACGTTTATAAATTGTGGCATTTCATCTAATGCAGATAGTCTTAAAAATTTACCAATTTTAGTTAATCGAATGTCATTATCATCAGCCCACTTTAAGTCTGCTTCAAGATTTAAAACCATAGTCCTAAACTTTATACAATTAAAAAAAACTCCTTTGATCCCTTCTCTTTTTTGAATAAAAAAAACAGGACCTTTTGAAGATATCTTTATTATAATTCCAATTATTGGAACCAGCCAAGAAAGAATAAGAATTAAGACTAATAATGAAAAAACTATATCAAAAATTCTTTTTAAAATTTGATTATAAAGGCTGTCTAGCGGGAGCTTATTAATACTAATATAGGGTACAGTTGATATTTTAGAAATAAAAAAATTTTTTACATCATAATGAATAAGATCGGGTATAGAATTAAGTTTTAAATTAAACTCGTCTGCTTTATCTATAATATAATCTTTTTGTTTTTCAGTTAGTTTATCAGAGAAAAAGATTACATCATATTTTCTAAAAACATGATCATCAATATCATTAATTTTTCCTTTAAAAAGAATATCGTTTATTTTTTTTGAAGGATTTGAATTAAAACTATACAGTCCGTCTGACCTATAACCTAGCTCAGGATATTTCAAAATTTCATCATGTAAATCAAATCCATGAGAATTATAACCTACTATCATGCAATTTAAAATGTTTCCTCCAAAAGCTCTGTACTTCTCCAAAACAAAATTAACTGATAGTCTGTAAAAAAGCATTAAAAAGTAAAATAAAGTTACAGCCATAAATAGGGTTAAAAGCTGAAATTGAAGGTTAAAAAAAAACATATTTATCATTGCAATTAAACCGCTAAAGAAGAATAAACTTTTCAAAGTAGATCTTACGAGTTTTAAATAAGAAATGCCCCTTCCCAATATATGAGATCTAAATAAAAATGATGTTAAAAACCAAAAAGTTATAAAAGCAAAATTAAAGATATTCCATTTGCTAAAAGTTAGAAAAAGCATTAAATTAGTGCAAAATAAAATGATTAAAAATTCTCCTAAATAATATAAAAAAGGGAAATATATTTTAAATCTATTTTTTACCATAATACTTTGCAAATATAAAAAAATACTACTAATAATGTTTTCTAGTATTCATCATGTTAACTTTGGAATATAGGATCGTTAAAGTAATTATATTAACCTTATTAGAACTTAATTATAAGTTTAATACCTGTAATACTCTGGCTTATAAGGTCCTTCAACTTTAACTCCAATATAATCTGCCTGATCCTTACTTAATTCTTCTAATTCAACACCTAATCGATTTAAATGCAGCTTAGCGACCTTTTCGTCTAAGTGTTTAGGAAGCATATAAACTTTATTTTTATAAGATTCTGTGTTTAACCAAAGTTCTAATTGAGCCAAAGTCTGATTTGTAAAAGAGTTACTCATAACAAAACTAGGGTGTCCCGTTGCGCAACCTAAATTAACTAACCTACCTTCAGCTAAAATAATTACATCTTTTCCTTCAATATTATAAAGATCAACTTGAGGCTTAATTTCATCTTTCGTATGTCCGTACTTTTTATTTAACCACGCCATGTCAATTTCATTGTCAAAATGTCCAATATTACACACAATTGTTTTGTCTTTCATCAATCTAAAATGCTCTTCTCTAAGAATATCTTTATTACCTGTAGCTGTAACAATTATATCTGCATTCCCAATAGCTGTCTTCATTTTTTTAACTTCATACCCATCCATAGCCGCTTGAAGGGCGCAAATAGGATCTATTTCTGCAACAGTAACGATAGCTCCTGCTCCACTAAACGAAGCTGTTGTACCCTTCCCTACATCACCATAACCTGCAACTAATACTCTTTTACCTGCCATCATTATATCTGTAGCTCTTCGAACAGCATCTACTGCACTTTCTTGACATCCGTATTTGTTGTCAAATTTAGATTTAGTGACTGAGTCATTAACATTTATTGCCGGAAGTGGAAGTGTTCCGTTTTTAACTCTTTCATATAACCTGTGAACGCCTGTGGTAGTTTCTTCTGACAAACCTTTTATTCCTTTAACTAATTCTGGATAATGGTCTAAAACTAAATTAGTAAGATCTCCTCCGTCATCTAAAATCAGATTTAATGGTTTTTTATCTTCACCAAAAAATACAGTTTGTTCAATACACCAATTAAATTCTTCTTCATTCATACCTTTCCATGCATATACCGGAACTCCAGCAGCAGCAATAGCAGCAGCAGCATGGTCCTGAGTAGAAAAAATATTACATGAACTCCAAGTTACATCAGCTCCTAAGTAAACTAAAGTCTCAATTAATACAGCTGTTTGAATAGTCATGTGAAGACATCCTGCTATTCTAGCACCCTTTAATGGCTTAGTCTCTCCATACTCCTCTCTCAAGGACATTAATCCTGGCATTTCTGCTTCAGCTAACCTAATCTCTTTTCTCCCCCAATCAGCTAAGGAAATGTCTTTTACTTTATAAGGCACGTAGTTATTATTCATAATTTAAATTGTTTTTTTATTTCTTCTACAAAATCTAATTTTTCCCAGGTAAATAGTTCAACTTCAAAAGTTTTTGATTCACCTGAAGGCAGACTAAATGTTTTAGACACTATTTCTGGTTTTCTTCCCATATGTCCATACGCAGCAGTTTCTGTGTATATTGGGTTTCTTAATTTTAATCTTTTTTCTATAAAATAAGGGCGCATATCAAAAATATTTTCCACAACTTTAGCTATTTCAGCATCAGAAATATTTGATTTGGAAGTTCCATATGTATTTACATATATTCCCATTGGTTTAGCTACTCCAATTGCATAACTAACTTGAACTAAACATTCATCAGCTAACCCAGCTGCTACCAAATTTTTAGCTATATGTCTAGTAGCATAAGCTGCACTTCTATCAACTTTACTAGGGTCTTTACCCGAAAAAGCCCCACCTCCATGTGCGCCTTTTCCTCCGTAGGTGTCAACAATAATCTTTCTGCCTGTTAATCCAGTATCTCCATGAGGACCCCCTATTACAAATTTTCCAGTAGGATTAATATGATATTCTATTTCTTCGTTAAAAAATGATTTATAACTTGGATATTTTTTTAAAATTCTTGGAATTAAAATTGAAATCAAATCAGATTTAATTTTTTTTAACATTTTTTCTTCCTCATCGAAATCATCATGTTGAGTTGAAATAACTATTGCTATAATTTTTTCAGGTCTATTATCTTCAGAATATTGAAGCGTTACCTGAGATTTTGAATCAGGTCTCAAATAAGTTATTTCTTTATCTTCTCTTCTAAGTTTCGCCAACTCTTGAAGAATTTTGTGTGATAAATCTAATGCTAAAGGCATGAAATTTTCTGTCTCATTACATGCATATCCAAACATCATTCCTTGATCACCTGCGCCTTGATCTTCAGGATTTTTTCGTTCAACTCCTTGATTTATGTCTGATGATTGTTCATGTATAGCAGAAAAAATACCACATGAATTCCCGTCAAACATATACTCGCTCTTATTATATCCAATTTTATTAATTACATTTCTTGAAATTGTTTGAACGTCTAGATAAGTATTAGACTTAACCTCACCAGCCAACACAACCTGGCCTGTAGTAACTAAAGTTTCACAAGCAACTTTTGAATTAGGATCAAAAGCTAAAAAATTATCAATCAAAGCATCACTAATTTGATCAGCAATCTTGTCTGGATGACCTTCGCTAACTGATTCTGAAGTAAATAAATAACTCATTTTATTTTATTTTAATTCGGTTTGCTAATATATTACACTAAAAGATTTTAGAGGCTATTTTTTTTATATTTTTTGATTTACCCATAGAATAATAATGTAAAAATGGGACTCCAGCTTTTTTAAGTTCCTTACTTTGCTCAATACACCATTCTATTCCTATTTCTTTAACTTGAGAATTATCTTTACACTTTATCACTTCTTTAATCAAAGCTTCTGGCAAATCACAATGAAATCTATGAGGTAGTATATTCAACTGTTTTTTAGTTGAGATAGGTTTGAGCCCTGGAATAATTGGCACATTAATACCTTCTTTTTTACATATATCTTTAAATTCAAAAAACTTATTATTATCAAAAAACATTTGAGTAACAATATAGTCCGCTCCTAATTTAATTTTTTCTTTTAAAAAATGAACATCACTTTCTATACTTGGTGCTTCCATGTGTTTTTCGGGATAACCAGCAACTCCAATACAAAAGTCGGTTTTTGAAGACACTTCAAGTTCTTCTAAATATTTTCCTTTATTTAAATCTGAAATTTGATTGACTAGCTCACTTGCATAAGAATGCCCTTCATTAGATGGAGTGAAATAAGTTTCAGATTTAATAGCATCTCCTCTTAATGCCACAATATTGTTAATTCCTAAAAAGTCTAAATCTATTAATAAATTTTCTGTAATCTCTTTATTAAAGCCTCCACAAAGAATATGCGGAATAGCATCCACATTATATTTGTTTTGTAATGCTGCACAAATTCCAACTGTTCCAGGTCTTTTTCTTACAACCTTTTTTTGTAACAGCCCGTTTCCAAGATCATTATATATGTGTTCTTCTCTATGATAAGTAACATCTATAAAAGGAGGGTTGAACTCCATTAAAGGATCTATATTATCAAAAATTGATTGAATACTATGACCTTTAACTGGTGGAAGAATTTCAAATGTAAATTGTGTTTCTCCTTTAGTTTTTTTAATATGTTCAGTTACTTTCATTCTAACTAATTTAAATTCGGTCCAAGCCATTTTTTGGCTTTTTCTATAGATATGTTTCTTCTTATTGAATAATCCTCCAATTGGTCTTGATTAATATTGCCTAAACCAAAGTATTTTGCTTTTTCAGATCCAAAATAATATCCTGATACTGAAGAAGCTGGCCACATAGCTAAACTTTCAGTTAATTTTACTCCAATTGATTCTTCTACTTTTAGTAGATTCCAAATTGTACTCTTTTCTAAATGATCTGGACAGGCTGGATAGCCTGGCGCAGGTCTTATTCCTTTATAAGACTCTTGAATTAGTTCTTTATTGTCAAGTTTCTCATTAGAAGAATATCCCCATTTCTCTAATCTTACATGCTTGTGTAAGTATTCAGCATATGCTTCAGCAAATCTATCAGCTAAAGCCTTAACCATTATTGAACTATAATCATCAATTTTGTCTTCATATTCTTTTGAAAGCTCATCAGATCCAAAACCAGTACTGACACAAAAACAACCTATATAATCCTCAATTCCAGAATCTTTTGGTGCGACAAAATCTGATAACGCCATATTTGGTTCTCCTTGTTTCTTTTTTAATTGCTGTCTTAGAGTTAAAAACTTAGCGATAGTTGCTGTTTTTTCTAAATTGTAAACCTCAATATCATCCCCAACAGAATTAGCAGGAAATAAACCGAATACAGCTTTTGCAGTAAGAGATTTTTCTTTTAAAATTTTCTTAAGCATTATCTGCCCATCTTCAAATAATTCTTTCGCTTGTTTTCCTGTCAAGTCGTAATCAAAAATATCTGGATATTTACCATGAAGCCCCCATGTATTAAAAAAAGGAGACCAATCAATGTAGGGAACAAGAGTTTCTAGTGAGATCTCTTGAATTACCTCGACCCCTAATTGTTTCGGCTTAACCGGAATAAATTGATTGAAATCAATTTGAAAATTATTGTTTTTAGATGCTTTATAATCAATGTATCTTTTTTCACTTTTTTTACTCAAAAACCTCTCTCTAAAGTCAGTGTATTCTTTTTTAATTCCATTCCAATAATCTTCCTTTAATTCTTTATTAATTAAGCTACTAGCCACTCCTACTGCCCTAGAGGCGTCATTTACGTGGACTACAGGCGAGTTAATTTCAGGAAATATTTTAACTGCAGTGTGAGCTTTAGAGGTTGTTGCACCACCAATTAAAAGAGGAATATTAATGTTTAATCTTTTGAGTTCTTTTGCCAAAAAAACCATCTCATCTAATGATGGGGTAATTAGCCCCGACAAACCAATAATATCTACTCCTTCTTCGATGGCAGTTTTAATTATTTTTTCAGGTGGAACCATTACTCCTAAATCGATAATTTCAAAGTTATTACAAGCTAAAACCACTCCAACAATATTTTTTCCAATATCATGAACATCTCCTTTAACGGTTGCCATTAATATTTTTCCAGCTGAGTTACTTGAACCATCCGTTTTAGAAGCTTCAATATAGGGTAGTAAATGAGCAACGGCTTTTTTCATTACTCTAGCTGACTTAACTACTTGAGGTAAAAACATTTTTCCTTCTCCGAACAAATCTCCTACTATATTCATACCACTCATTAAGTGACCTTCAATAACCATAATAGGCCTTTCTACACTTAATCTCGCTAACTCTACATCATCTACAATAAATTCATCTTTACCATTGATCAATGAATAAGAAATTCTTTCTTGAAGTTCAAGATTACGCCACTCTTTATTTACAATTTTTTTTGCTTTTTTATCTCCTACAACACTTTCTGCGAAATCAAGTAATCTTTCAGTTGCATCATCTCTTCTGTCTAACAAGACATCTTCTACATGTTCAAGTAAATCTTTAGGAATTTCATCATAAATTTCAAGCATATTAGGATTAACTATTCCCATATTCATTCCGTGTTTAATAGCATGATATAAAAATGCTGAATGCATAGCTTCCCTAACCGTGTTATTTCCTCTAAATGAAAAAGAAACATTACTAACGCCTCCACTCACACTAGCATAAGGCAAATTAGATCTAATCCATTTAGTTGCTTGAAAAAAATCTAAAGCATTTTTACGATGCTCTTCCATTCCTGTAGCCACAGGAAATATATTAGGATCAAAAATGATGTCTTGAGGCTTAAAGTTAAGTTCGTTAACCAAAATGTCATATGATCTTTTACAAATCTCAATTCTTCTATCAAAGTTATCCGCTTGACCAGATTCATCAAAAGCCATAACTATTACAGCTGCGCCGTACCTTTTAACTAGTCTTGCATGGGCAATAAATTCTTTCTCTCCTTCTTTTAAACTAATAGAATTAACTACACATTTACCTTGAACAGTTTTAAGTCCTGCCTCAATTATATTCCATTTTGAACTATCTATCATAATGGGTACTCTAGAAATATCAGGTTCAGAAGCAATTAGATTTAAAAATTTAGTCATTGCTTCAGCTCCATCAATCATACCTTCATCCATATTGATGTCAATAATTTGAGCCCCACCTTCTACTTGATTTCTTGCAACCTCTAAAGCTTCTGAAAACTTATCTTCTTCTATTAATCTTAAAAACTTCTTAGACCCAGTTACATTGGTTCTTTCTCCAACATTGATAAAGTTTGATTGTTCAGAAACAATTAATGGTTCTAATCCAGAAAGTATAAGGTTTTTGTGTATAGCCATCTTAAGTTATGTTTCTAGGTAAAAAAAATTTTGCTTCTTCAGCAATAAGCTTAATATGATCTGGTGTAGTTCCACAACATCCACCAATTATGTTCACGCACTCAGATTCTAGATACTCTCTAATCAAGACTCTCATTTCTTCAGCACTTTGGTCGTACTCACCAAAAGCATTAGGAAGACCTGCATTTGGATGGGCTGATGTGTAAAATTCTGTCACTTTACTCAGTCTTTTCATATAAGGCAAAAGAAGATCCGCACCTAAAGCACAATTAAAGCCTATGCTTAGTAAGGGTATGTGCGATAAAGAAGCTACAAAAGCTTCAACAGTTTGTCCTGAAAGAGTTCTTCCACTAGCGTCGGTAATAGTTCCGCTAACCATAATAGGAAGTGAAATATTTCGTTCATTTAAAACAAGATCAATTGCAAATAAGGCAGCCTTAGCGTTGAGCGTGTCAAAAATAGTTTCAACTAGTAATATGTCGACTCCACCTTCAATCAATGCATTGGTTTGCTCTGAATAAGCGGTAACTAAATCATCAAATGTAACAGCACGATAGCCAGGATCGTTCACCTTAGGAGACATACTAGCTGTTCTGTTAGTAGGGCCAATAGAACCCGCAACAAATCTTGGTTTACTTGGGTCAATTAAATTATATTTTTTAGTAGCTTCTTTAGCAATTTTTGCCGATTCATAGTTTAAATCATAAACTATTGATTCCATGTTATAATCTGACATTCCAATACTGGTAGATGAAAAAGTATTAGTTTCAATAATATCAGCCCCAACTTCTAAATATTTGTCATGAATAGTCTTAATCGCTTCAGGCTGGGTTAAAGACAGTAAATCATTATTGCCCTGAACACTACTTGGATGATCTTTAAAACGCTCTCCTCTATAATCTGATTCGCTAAATTTATATTGTTGAATCATGGTGCCCATGGCACCATCTAAAACTAAGATTTTTTTACTTAAAATTTCTATAATATTTTGCATATAAATTTATAAATTAACAGAAAGTGTTTTAAGTTTTGTCATCTCAAAAACGCCAAATAAAAATGATGAGTAAAACAAAAATCCTAATAAGGTTCCTTTATAAAAAGGTAGAGCTAAAACATAACAAGTAATAAACCCATTTAAGTCTAAAGGATACATTGAACCAGAAATCCAAACTCCAAAATTGGTTACAACAAAAAAGATCAAGCTCGAGCCTAAAGAGCTAAAAAGAATATTTTTAAAATTCAATTTATTTAATGAATAATAACCTATCAAAATAATTATTATAAAGGCTGAATACTGCCATAAAAATCCTGAATAAAACCAAGTAAATTCATTGTAATATGATAAAATAAAATTATTAATAACTAAATCGCTTATCCAAAGTGATAATATAGGGATAAGAAATGCATGATATTTATTTTTAAAATAAGCTCCGCCAAATAAAGCCATTGCTCCTATTGGAGTGAAGTTAGGCATATGAGGAATAATTCTTGAAAAAGAAGCAATTAAAATAAGTAAGACTACTGTTAAATAAGTTAAATTAATTTTATTCATAATTTATTTTTACAACAATATCGTTTATCAAAAAATAGCAAAGCCTATTCTTTAATAAAAAATAATTAATATGTGTTTTTGAGTTTTTCATTTCTGTTTTAGCTTTTTTTTATGAGGGAGCAATCAGTCAAATTTATCCTCTAATTAATACAAATATAATAAAAAAGTACTTCGGGTGGGAATCGAACCCACAATCTTTTGCAAGAACTGGATTTTGAATCCAGCGCGTCTACCAATTTCGCCACCGAAGC
>TARA_B110000263_G_scaffold22685_1_pt1 | contig 20514 bp, 18 predicted proteins | sample TARA_B110000263 | Tara Oceans TARA_B110000263 (sample SAMEA4397730) | marine metagenome | biome: Polar Biome; feature: [MES] marine water layer (ENVO:01000295) within the mesopelagic zone...; material: water (ENVO:00002006), including particulate matter (ENVO:01000060) such as......
TCAACATTAGTTTCGTTTAAAATATAGCATGAATCAGAGTTGTCTTGCATTCTGTCAGCTCTTCTTTTAATCTGTTGTTGACTTTCTTCTCCGGAAACATATAAAACTTTATTTTTTAATGCAAGAGAAATTTGAAGAAGCAAAGTGGATTTTCCTATTCCAGGTTCACCACCGATTAAAATTAGAGAACCAGGAACGATCCCTCCTCCTAAAACCCTATTCAGCTCTTCATCTTTTATGCGAATTCTAGGGTTATTTGAGTTATCAATTTCATTTATTTTTTCGGGCTTTGAAGAACTTTGATTCTTTGTTAAACCTACAGGAGCCTTTTTTGGATTATAAACTACTTCTTCAGCTAATGTGTTCCACTCTTTACATCCACTACATTGACCAAGCCATTTTGGAAAATGATTTCCGCAGTTTTGACAATAAAAAGCCGTTTTTGTCTTGGACATTTATATAAAAAATAGATTCTATTTATTTTTATTTAAGATAGGTAAAAAAATAAAAGATAATGAACCAAAAATCAATATCATTATAGTTTGAGAGGTCCATACAATCCAGCCATATGCTAGTGCGCTTTCATAAGGAACGTCATATTGACTAATTACTCCTGCAATGGCTAGTGGATAAGCACCTATTCCTCCATTAGTTAACGACATAGCTATCGTCCCTGCAACAAATGCAGAAAAAATTGCGCCAAACTCTAGTGAAAAAGTTTCAGGTATACTAAACTTAACTACATAGAGCATTAAAAAATACATCATCCAAATAAATAAAGTGTGGATAATAAACTTTTCTTTTTTTGGCATCTGAAATATGGAAAGAACACCATTTTTAAGTCCGGAAATAAAAATTTTAATTTTATATCCAAAAGAAGTTTTTTTGATAAATAATTTAAAGATTAAACGAATTATAAAACAAATAACAATAAATGTTATAATTGAGATTAGATTAAAGGAAAGGTTGGGTCTTTGTATAAAAGGAAAAACGGACAGTCCAATAAGTATGCATGTTAATAAAATTATGACATCAATAATTCTCTCTGTTATTATTGTGCCAAACCCTTTTTCAAAAGGAACTTTTTCATATAGAGTAATTGAGCTTGCTCTTAAAAATTCACCTGATCGAGGGATTCCTAAATTTGAAAGAAAGCCTACTAAAACAGACATGATGGAGTTTAAAAAACTGATATTATAACCCATCGGATTTAATAGATATCTCCACCTGTAAGACCTAGAAAGATGACTTAAAATAGCTAAGAAAATAGAGAGGGCAATATACCTGTAGTCAGCATATTTTAAAGATTTGTATATCTCTTGCCTGTCAGCAGGAGATGTATTGGAATAAGAGTAGTAAATTAAAAAAACACCAAGTAATAAGGGAAATATATTTTTTATAAACCCTATTGTAATCTTTTTCATTATTGCTTGATGAAGTTATTTTCATCAGGAAAAATTAGTGTTGGATTATAAATTTTAGCTTCTTCCATACTCATTCTAGCATAGCTAATTATAATAATCTTATCTCCTTTTTGAACTTTTCTAGCAGCTGGACCATTTAATATTATTTCTCCGCTATTCTTCTTCCCTTTAATAATATAAGTATCTAATCTTTCACCATTATTTATATTTAAAACCTGAATTTTCTCTCCAACAATCATATTAGCAGCTTCAATTAAGTTTTCGTCGATTGTTATGCTACCAATATAGTTTAGATCACATTCTGTTACTGTTACTCTGTGAATCTTTGATTTTAATACTTCAATTTGCATTGTTCAAATATAATTAATTCAATAAGATGTTGTCAATTAATCTTACGCCATTTACATTAATACAAATAAAAGCTCTGTAAGATTGATTTTGATCAAAATCTAATTCAATTTGAAGACTTTTATTATTTACAATTTCTAGATATTCAAGCTGAAAATCATTGAAAGAATTAATTGTAGATCTTATTTTGTCTATAAGTGATTTGTTGGGCTTGTGGTCAAAGGATTTTTTTAAATAAATAAGACTTTCGTAAATTATTGAAGCTTTTTCTTTATTTTTTTTTGAGAGTAACTTATTTCTTGAACTTAAAGCCAGTCCATTTTTCTCTCTGATGGTCTTGCAAATAACGATGTTTACATCAATTTTTTCTAAATCGATTAATCTATTAATTATTTGCGTTTGCTGATAGTCTTTTTCCCCAAAATAGGCATTTAAAGGCTTAAATAATTTTAATAATTTAGACACAATTGTAGCTACCCCGTTAAAATGATTTGTTCTAAATTTTCCTTCTAGCTCTAAATCAAGATGGTTGAAATCATATTTTTTCAAAAAAGGTCTTCCATCATATATTTCTGTTTCACTTGGATGAAACACATTAATTTTAGTAGAGATTTTTTTGATAAGAAGAAGGTCATTTTCTAAATTTTTTGGATAACTTTTTAGATCTTTTCTGTTATTGAATTGAGTTGGGTTCACGAAAATAGTAACCCAAACAATATCATTATTTAAGAAAGCTTCAGATATTAACGATAAGTGCCCTTGGTGTAATGACCCCATTGTTGGGATTAAACCTAAGGTTTGATTAAGTTTAATCGAGTCACTAATAAGACTAGCAACCTCTTGTATAGTTCTACAAACAATCATTTAATATAACTTTAACATATTCTAAATGCGATATTATGGAATAAATCTAACATAATTTTTGTAATTTTGCATTCTCTAATAATTGAGTTTAAAGAAAGGATTTTATGACTGGAAAAAAAGTGTTATATGTTTCTTCTGAGGTTATTCCATATCTTCCCAACAGTGATATTTCAACTTTATCATATAGTTTGCCTAAAATGGTTAATGAAAATGGAGGTCAAACACGAATATTTATACCTAAATATGGATTAATCAACGAAAGACGTCATCAATTGCACGAAGTTATTCGTCTTTCAGGAATGAATTTAATAATAGATGATTTGGACATGCCTCTAATTATTAAAGTTGCATCAATACCAAAAGAAAGAATGCAAGTTTATTTTATTGACAATGACGAATATTTTAAAAATAGACTTTTACATGCTGATGCTAAGAAAAATTTATATAAAGATAATGATGAAAGAGCTATTTTTTTTGCAAAAGGCGTTGTTGAAACTATCAAAAAATTAAACTGGTCTCCAGATATAATTCATGTTCATGGGTGGATTGCAGCTTTAACGCCTCTTTATATAAAAGAATACTATAAAGATGAACCTCTATTCTCAAATTCAAAAGTAGTGACATCTTTATATGGTGATGAAATTAAAGGTAATTTAGACTCTAAAATAGTTAGTAAAATTAAATTTGACGAAGTTGATAGTGAGACGCTAAGCGTTTTAAAGGACTCAACTTATGAAAACTTATTTAAATTGGCAGTATTAAACTCTGATGGGGTAATTGTAGCTTCTGACAATGTTAATGAGTCAATTATTGAAATTGCTAATAATCACAAGAAACCTATTTTAAGGTGTGGTTTTAAAGAAGGCTATCAAAAAGAGTATTTAGAATTTTATAACACTAAAATATTGAGTTAAATAAAATGAAGTGTATCAAGTTTTTACTTATTCTAGCATTCATTCTAACAAGTTGTAATAAGGATTATAACACTGTAGGAGTTGATTTAATTGACAACAACCCGTTTAACACAAGCATAGAAGAAGTACCTGTGTTTGTTAAAATGAATAAAATTCCTCCTTACATTGCTAATGCAATAACAACCTTTCAGATGGGTACTTATGAAGATAACATTTACGGAACAAGTAAAGTTAGTTTCTTAAGTCAATTATCGTTTGAAAACCCTGATCCTGTTTTTGGAATTTTTAAGCAGACGGATGAAGAGAATGGATTAGAAGAAAATATTGCAGCTATTCCAGAGTTAGAAACAATTAAAAACGTTTTTTTAGATATACCTTTTTTTACAAATGTAGATGACGATGATAATGATGGGGTTATTAATTTATATGATGTTGACAGTACAGATCCCTATAGCGATAGCGATGGAGATGGTGTTTCTGATGCTGAGGAGTCTAATGCAGGTCAAAATCCTCTAAACCCTGATACAGATGGAGATGGTATTTTAGATGGAGAAGATACTGAAAGTATAAATCCAAATGCAGGAGCCACTATTTATGAATTAGATTCGTTAATGGGTAATTTTGATGCTAAATTTAAACTTAAAGTCAGTGAACTTGAATATTTTTTGAGACCATATGACCCAGAAAATAATTTTGAATCTTATCAAAAATATTATTCAAGTAATAATATTCCTGATAATTTTTCCGGAGCTGTTCTATTTGATGATGAAATTGAAATTAACTCGAATGAGTTAGTTTTTTATAATGAAGATGATCCGGAAACTGAAGAAGATGATGAATCTGAAACTATAAAAGAAAGACTAACCCCAAGAATTAGAGTTCCTCTTGATAATGACTTTTTTCAATCAAAAATTTTAAACAAGGAAGGATCTAGTGATTTAGCTAATACCGAAAACTTTAAATTATTTTTTAAAGGGATTGTTGTAGATGCTTATGATTTTTCAGATCCTCTATTAATGATATTGAATTTTTCAGAAGCGGAAATTAGGATTGTTTATGAGTATCAAAAATATGACAAAAATGATACTGATGACGATACAAGTGATGATGTTATTGAGTCAATTGAAGAGAATTATATGCTAAATCTAAATGGTATTAAATTGAATTCTTTTAAACATGATAATTACCCAACAATTATTACTGATGCTATTAATGACACAATTAATAATGCTGAGACAGTTTATTTAAAAGGTGGAGAGGGAATTATGGCAGAGATTGAATTGTTTAAAGATAATGATGGCAATGATGTTTTAGAGGAGATTAGAAATAAAGAATGGTTAGTTAATGAAGCAAATATTTCAATATATATTAATAAAGATATGTTATCATCAAGTGGAGGGATAATTGAGCCTGCTAGACTATACCTGTATGATATTGACAATAAAGCACCTTTAATTGATTATTTTATAGATAATTCTGCAGGCGCAAAAGACTATCAAAATAAAATAGTCCATGGAGGTTCTATTGAGTTAGACGAAGACAAAAATGGGTTGATGTATAAAATTAGAATAAGCGAACATATTAAAAATGTTATTCGAAAAGATTCTACAAATGTGAAGTTAGGCTTAGTAGTTTCTTCTGATATTAGTAATTCAATGAATGTTGAAGTTAAGAATAAAGAATCAATGACTTTTACCCCTACTTCTTCTGCAATAAACCCATTAGGAACTGCCTTAATTGGACCAAGTCCTAGTGATGAATATTATAAAAAAAGAATGAGATTAGATTTGTATTACACTAAGCTTAATGATTAGACACTTTTCTTTGTGAGCGCCAATCTGATTCAAAAACCCCTTTCCCCCAATACTTAAGACTATTTAGCAAAATTTTTCTCTTAATTGAAGAAAAAGGAAAACTTAATAATAGTTCAATTAATTGAATTATTATTAAGCAAAGGTGAGTTAATAAAGCTACTCCACTAATGGTGTGTTTTTCTATAAAAATATGTGAAGAAATAATAACTTCTGATTTAGTAATAATTTTTATAGTATTATTTTTTCTTGATGAAGTACCTTGAAAATGAGTACAATTCCAGTTATTCAACAAGGAAACTTTTAAATTTTTATTGCTAGCTCTTTTACATAAATCCATGTCTTCATAATACATCCAATAACTTTCATCCCAACCTTTAATTAATTCAAAATCTTGTTTCCTAATTAATATAAATGATCCAGAAATCCAATCTGGATGAGCAATTAATTGAGAATTTATTTTTGAGTATGATGCATTTTTTATAAAACGAATTAAAGGCCTAATTAAACCTGATAAACTCCAAAAATTTAAAAAAATTCCAAATGAATCTGTTGGAATTAATTTTTCATTAAGCTGTTTAATACCTATTAACTTATGTTGAATGTTTTCATTACAGTATTTAATTAAAGTTGACAGGGAATTTTTTTCAAGAATTGTATCAGGGTTTAGAAATAAACACCATTTAGAATTACTATAATTAGCACCAATATTACAGGCTTTAGCAAATCCATAATTTTTAGAGTTCTCTATCCACTTCACCCATGTAAATTTCTTTTTAAAATTACCTATCTGATTATCATTTGAGTTGTTATCAACTATGATAGTAGACATTTTAATCTCTTTTTGTTTAGTGATACTATCTAAACATAAATTTAATTTATCCCAAGATTTATAGTTGACTATAATTATTGAAAGGGATTCACTCATTTTATAATTTTTTTCTTAATCTAGCAACAGGAGCTCCTATCATTTCTCTGTATTTTGCAACTGTTCTTCTAGCTATTGGATATCCTTTTTTATTTATTTTTTTTGTTAATTCATCATCAGTAAATGGCTTTGATTTATTCTCTTTTTCAATAATATTTTTTAGTTCTTTTTTAACCTCTATAGTTGAAACTTCTTCCCCCTCATCATTAGTAATCCCTTCAGAAAAAAATGATTTAATAAGCTTAGTGCCATAAGGAGTATCCACATATTTGCTATTCGCAACTCTAGATATAGTTGAAATATCCATGTTTATTTTTTCTGCAATATTTTTCAAGATCATAGGCCTAAGATGACTTTCATCTCCAGAAAGAAAATATTCTTTTTGAAAATCTATAATAGCCTTCATTGTCATTAGAAGTGTTTGATTCCGTTGATTTATCGCTTCAATAAACCATTTTGCAGCATCTAATTTTTGTTTAATAAATAATACAGCATCTTTCTGTGATTTTGACACTTTCTTTGTTTCTTGGTAACCAGAAAGCATGTTCTTATAGTCATTAGAAATATATAAATCTGGTGCATTTCTTGAATTTAGATTTAAAATTAACTGATCGTCAACTATTTCAATAGTGAAATCAGGTATAATAGATGAATTAATTTTAGTTGATTCTGAAAACGCTGATCCAGGTTTCGGGTTTAATTTTTCAATTTCTTTGATTGAATCTTTTAACTCAAGTTCGGTTATATTCAATTTTGAAATAATTTTATTGTAGTGTTTTTTAATAAATAAATCAAAATTATTTTCTAAAATATTAATTGCATTTGAAATAGGCTTTGTTGTATGTTTTCTTTTTAACTGAATAGTTAAACATTCTTGTAGATTTTGAGATCCAACGCCAGGGGGATCTAACAAATGAATTGTTTTTAAAATATTTTTAACAACATCAAGATTAGTGTTAATACTCATTGTGAAAGCTAAGTCATCTACAACATCTAAAAGTTCTCTTCTCAGATACCCTGAATGATCAATGCTTCCCACAAGAAATTCTGCAATTTTAGTTTCAGTTTTATTATAAGCAAAAGTATGAAGTTGGTTTTTAAGAAACTGATTAAAGCTAATTCCAGAAACAAAAGGAATTGATTTTTCATCATCATCTTGACTGTGATTATTAGATTTTAATTTATAATCAGGGATGTCATCGTCACTTAGGTAATCTTCTACATTAATTTCATTGTCACTTTCATTTTTTTCATTGTCATAATCTTCTGAATTTTCAAAGGAATCTTCATCATTTTCTTTTCCTAATTCTAGGGCAGGGTTTTCTTCAATTTCTCTTTCTAAACGTTGTTCAAGTTCTTGCAAAGGAAGTTGGATCAGTTTCATTAACTGAACCTGTTGAGGAGATAGTTTTTGGGATAATTTTAAATGTAAATGTTGATTGAGCATTTATATTTTATTATGATATAAAATGCTAAATTTTAATTTAAAATTCAGCATTATTTGGAGTTCTTGGAAATGGAATTACATCCCTAATATTTGTCATTCCAGTCACAAATAAGATTAATCTTTCTAGCCCTAAACCGAACCCACTATGTTTTACTGTTCCGTATTTTCTTAAGTCAAGATACCACCACAATTCTTTTTCATCAATATCTAATTCATTAATTCTAGATTTCAATACATCTAATCTTTCTTCTCTTTGAGAACCTCCAACAATTTCTCCTATTCCTGGGAATAGAATATCCATTGCTTTAACTGTTTTGCCATCCTCATTCATGCGCATATAAAATGCTTTTATTTTAGCTGGATAATCGTAAATAATTACTGGTTTTTTGAAATACTTTTCCACTAAAAAACGTTCATGCTCACTTTGAAGATCAACACCCCATTCTAGTATTGGAAATTTAAATTTTTTCTTTTTATTAGGCTTGGAGTCTCTTAAAATATCAAAAGCTTCAGAATAAGTTATTTTCTTAAAGTCATTATTAATCACAAAATCTAGCTTATCCAATAGGTTTAGTTCATTCCTTTCAACCATTGGTTTATTTTTATCTTCATCAATCAATCTTTGATTTAAAAAATCTAAGTCGTCTTTACACTCTTTTAATACACCTTTTATTACAGATTTTATAAATTCTTCTGCAAGTTCCATATTGTCATTTAAGTCAAAAAATGCCATTTCAGGTTCAATCATCCAAAATTCTGCTAGATGTCTTGAAGTATTAGAGTTTTCTGCTCTAAAAGTCGGTCCAAAAGTATATACCTTACCTAATCCCATGGCCATACTTTCAGCTTCTAGTTGCCCTGAAACAGTTAGGTTGGTTTCTTTGCCAAAAAAGTCTTCTGTATAGTCTATTTCTTTGTTGCTTTTTAACTTTGCATTATTAATATTTAAGGTTGTTACCTTAAACATTTCTCCAGCTCCTTCAGCATCACTTCCTGTTACTATTGGAGTATTTATATAAAAAAAACCTTTTTCTTTAAAATATTTATGAACAGCAAAAGATATGTTAGATCTAATTCTCATTATCGAACTAAATGTATTTGTTCGAATTCTGAGATGTGCATTTTCTCTTAAAAACTCTAAAGAATGTTTTTTTGGTTGCATTGGATATGAATCCGCATCGCACTCACCTAGAATTATAATGTTTTTAACTTTAATTTCGATAGACTGTCCTTTTCCTTGACTTTCTACCAATTGACCTTTAATTTCTAATGATACACCACAATTAATTTTTGAAAGTAATAATGAATCAGTTTCTTCAAAGTCAACTACACATTGAATATTCTTAGAAGTCGACCCGTCGTTTAAAGAAATAAACCTGTTTGCTCTAAATGTTTTTACCCATCCTTTTACAATAACTGTTTCAGAAATCAAGGGGCTTTTAAGTAAGTCTTTAATCGTCATTATTCTTTCAATTATTTAATAATTACTTAAATCAAATATAAAGTTTTTTAGCCTTTATTCTTTATTTATAATTTAATCAGACACTATTTTTATTTTAGGTTCTTTTATCGTTTTTTCATTTGATATATTTTTCTCTAATGAAATCAATAATGAGGGTAGTAAAATCAAATTAGCTAGCATAGCAAATAATAAAGTAGTTGAAACTAATCCCCCTAATGCAATTGTCCCTCCATAACTAGAAGTCATAAATACAGAAAACCCAAAGAAAAGAACAATAGAAGTATAGAACATACTTATCCCAGTTTCTTTTAATGATGAAAACACAGATTTTCTAATTTTCCATTTATTGGCTATCAATTCTTGTCTGTATTTTACTAAAAAATGGATTGTATCATCTACAGAAATTCCAAAAGCAATACTAAAAACTAGTATTGTAGATGGTTTTATAGGAATGTTTAAAAACCCCATAACTCCAGCGGTAAATAAGAGAGGAAGAATATTAGGAATAAGGGATATTATAACCATTTTATATGACCTAAACATATATGTTATAATAAGAGAAATTAACAATATTGCGAGTGATAATGATATTAATAAATTCTTTACTAGATATTTAGTCCCTTTTAAATAACCTAAAGCTTTCCCTGTTAAAGTAACTTCGTATCTTTCTTTTGGGAAGTATAACTCAATTCCTTTAATAAGGCTAGCCTCGATACCTTCCATTCTTTCTGTATTTATTTCCCCCATCATTGTAGTCATTCTAGCAATTTGACCATTTTCATTAATAAAACTATTGTTTCCTTCTAGCTCTAGGTTTGAATTTTTAACATAAGTTGATATAAAAGTATTTTCCTGAGCAGAAGGCAATTGAAAATAATTTGGATTACCATTGTAAAAAGATTGTTTAATATATTTTGATAAGTTAACAACAGAAAGAGGTTTAGATAATTCGGGAATTTTCAAAATATGCTCACTTAGGTTGTTCATTCTTTTAAGAGTTGCCAATTTTGTTATTCCATTTTTTCTTTTACTGTCAATCATGATTTCAATTGGTAAAATTCCTTTAAACTCTTTTTCGTAAAATTTAATATCCTTTACAAACTCTGATTTTTTTGGCATATCTTCAATCATGTTGCCAGAAAGTTTGATTTTATAGATGCCTATGATGCTTATGCATAAACAAAGTATGGAAGTAATGAATACAGGAATTCTATATTTTTTCACTGTTAAGCTTAGGAATTTAACAAAATTATTCAACCAAATATTATTCAAATGTCTCAAATGCTTCTCTTTAGGAAGTGGCATGAAACTGTAGATTATTGGTATTAATAATATGGATAAAATAAAAATTAACATGATATTAACTGAAGCTACTAATCCAAACTCTTTTAATATTTCGCTATCTGTTAAAATAAATGTTGCAAAACCACAGGCGGTTGTAATATTAGTCATTAATGTGGCATTACCTATTTTTGAAATTACTCTTTGAAGAGATCTAGCTTGGTTTCCATGTTTTTTAACTTCATGCTGATATTTATTAATTAAGAATATACAGTTTGGAACTCCAATTACAATGATAAGTGGAGGGATAAGTGCAGTAAGCACAGTAATCTCAAATCTAAAAAGACCTAAAATTCCTAGAGCCCACATAACACCAGTTATAACAACAGTAAGAGTGATAACGGTAGCTCTATAAGATCTAAAAAAGAAAAAGAAAATAAGTACAGTAACACAAATAGCTATTACTACAAATTTTCCAATCTCATCCATTATATTTTGAGCATTCATGGTTCTTATATAAGGCATTCCAGAAACCCTAACATCAATATTGGTTTGCTTTTCAAATGCGTTTATTCTAGGGATAAATACTTCATTAATAAAATGTATTCTTTCCTCATTATTAATGATTTCTTTCTTTAAATAGATTGCTGTTTGAATTGTTTCGTTGTTTTCGCTAAATAAAATATTTTCATAGAATGGGTAATCATTAAAAAGATTGCTTTTGAATCTATTAAGATCTGGTAAGTTTGAAAAATGATAATTAGTAATAGAGTCTAAAATGAATTTTTTATTTTTTATTTTTTTTGAAATAATAGGAATATTTCCTACGTGAAGAACACTATTTACCCACTCATTACTTTTAAATTCTTCGCTTAGTTTGACCCAAGCATTTATGTTATCGAGCTTAAATAAGCTAGAATCATTTACAGCAATAAGAATTAAATTTCCCTCCTCCCCAAAAACATCGACAAAATTGTTGTAGGCCAGATTATAAGCATGATTTTTTGGCAATAAATTGGCTTCAGAGTAGCTAAAGCGCATGTGTTTCCATTGAGTTGATAGGAAAAATGTATTAGCCAAGATCAACAATAAAAAAAAAATTCTGTTTCTTAGGATTAGTCGAGCGAAAATTCCCCATATTTTGGAATGACTATTTTTGCTCATTACTATTTACTATTCAAAATTTAAAAATAAATTTTAGTTACTTAAATGGATAAGATTTCTTTTTCTTTAATTAAATATATTTTATCAATTCTAGAGATATGTTTATCAGTTAAGTCTTGAATATTCTTTTCTGATATAGATTTCTGATCTAAAGAAAATTCAGATTTTTTTATTTCATTGTTTGCGTCTTTTCTAGAATTTCTAATACTTATTTTGGCATCTTCTATCTCAGATTTCGCAACTTTAACAAGTTCCCGCCTTCTTTCTTCTGTTAAAGGAGGAATAGTAATAATTATAGACTCTCCATTATTCATAGGGTTGAAACCTAAATTAGCTACCATAATAGCTTTTTCAATATCTAATAATTTATCTTTTTCCCATGGTTGAACGGAAATTGTTTGAGCATCAGGAGTATTGATGTTTGATATTTGAGACAAGGAAGTTAAGGAGCCGTAATATTCTAGCTTAACACTAGCAAGCATTGAAGGACTTGCCTTACCTGCTCGAATATTAATTAATGCTTTTTCAAGATGTTTTATGGAATTTTCCATAGACTCTTCGCAAGCTTCAATAATAAATCCAATTTCTTCCATAAGTAACTATTTTACGATTGTACCTATTTTTTCTCCAGAAATTACTTTTAATAAATTACCCTTTTTATTCATGTTAAAAACAATAATAGGCAAATCATTTTCTTGACTTAAAGTAAAAGCAGTGCTATCCATGACTCTAAGGTTTTTATTTAAAACATCTTTAAATGAAATAGATTCAAATAGAACAGCATTCTCATTTTTTTCAGGGTCACAATCATAAATCCCATCAACTCTAGTCCCTTTTAGAATTACATCAGCATTAACCTCAATAGCTCTTAAAACAGCTGCAGAATCAGTTGTAAAAAATGGATTTCCAGTCCCTGCTCCAAATATGACAATTCTTTTTTTTTCTAAATGTCTTACGGCTTTTCTTTTTATATAAGCTTCAGCTACAGCTTCGATTTTAATTGCAGTCTGAAGTCTGGTTTGCACTTTTTGTTCTTCTAATGCGCTTTGTAAAGCAAGGCCATTTATTACAGTAGCTAGCATCCCCATATAGTCAGCTTGAACTCTGTCCATTCCATTGCTTGCTGCAGAAACACCTCTAAATATATTGCCTCCACCAATTACAACGGCAATCTCTACCCCAAGATTAGTTGCTTTCTTGATCTCTTGTGCATACTGTGAAATTCTAACTGGATCAATTCCATATTGTCTTTCGCCTAATAAAGCTTCACCGCTTAATTTTAAAAGAATTCTTTTATAAATCATTTCAGGATTATTATAGCAAATATAATCAATGATTATTATAATATTAATAAGGCCTAAGTAAACCTTTAAAAAGATTTAAACCAAACCAACTCTTCTAAAAGCAGTTATTGTTAATTCAGAATTTATAGACTTAATATAAGAGGAAACACTCTGTTTGTTATTTTTTATATAATCTTGATTAACCAACGTGTTATCTTTAAAAAATCTTTTTAATTTTCCTTTAGAAATATTTTCTAGCATTGCTTCTGGCTTACCTTCTTGCCTTAATTGATCTTTAGCTATTTCAATTTCTTTATCGATAGTTTTTTGATCAACTCCGCTTTCGTCTAAAGCAATAGGATTCATTGCAGCTGCTTGCATTGCGACATTTTTAGCGGCCTCTTCGATTCCTTCAATAGAAGATGAAAGCCCTACTATTGTCGCAATTTTATTCCCAGCATGAATATATTTTCCAACATAAGAAGCTGATATTTTTTCAAAACTTCCTATGATTAATTTTTCGCCAATAACTCCAGTTTGTTGTATTAGTTTATCACTGACCGTCATAGAGTCGATAGAAGAGTTTAAAAACTCATCCATTGTGTCAAAATTTAAAGCAAGTTCAGCTAATTCATTTGCCAAGGAAATGAAACTTTCATTTTTAGCAACAAAATCAGTTTCGCAGTTTAGAGAAATTATAACACCACTAGTTGAATCAGCGCTTACTTTCGCAATTGCAGCTCCTTCAGTTGATTCTCTATTAGCTCTTTTAGCAGCTACTTTTTGTCCTTTTTTTCTTAATATATCAATAGCAACTTCAACATTACCATTGGCTTCTACTAACGCATTTTTACAGTCCATTATTCCGGCGCCAGACATTTTCCTAAGATTGTTTACTTCAGATGCGGTTATTTTCTCCATAATATTTATTCTTCAGATTTTTTTGTAATTTTTTTTCTAACTCTTTTCTTTTTTTCAGTTGAATTAGAAGTTTCTACAGTTTCTAATTTTTCTTTTTTATTTTTAGAATCAGATGAAGTTTCTTTAGAAGATTCTTCTTTTTCTTTAATTAAATCTGCTTGATCTTTTTCTTTTTGTCTTTCAGAAAGTCCTCCTTTAATCGCATTGGAAATATAGTTAAGAATTATGTCTATGGATTTAGAGGCATCATCATTTGATGGAATTGCAAAATCAACTTCTCTAGGATCACAATTAGTATCTACCATTGCAAAAATTGGAATATTTAATTTTTGAGCTTCCCTAACAGCAATGTGCTCTCTTCTTATGTCAACTACAAATAATGCACCTGGAAGTCTTGTCATATCAGTTATTGATCCTAAATTTTTTTCTAATTTAGCTCTTAATCTATCAATTTGTAGTTTCTCTCTTTTGGATAATGCTTCAAAAGTTCCGTCTTGCTTTGTTCTGTCAATTGCAGACATTTTTTTAACTGCTTTTCTAATAGTTACAAAGTTTGTTAGCATTCCACCAGGCCATCTTTCTGTGATGTATGGCATATTTACGTCAGAAGCAGTTTTAGCAACAATTTCTTTAGCTTGCTTTTTAGTAGCAACAAATAAAATTTTTCTACCAGAAGCAGCTATTTTACTTAAAGCATCACTAGATTCTTCTATTTTTGAAGCTGTTTTGTAAAGATTAATGATATGGATTCCATTTTTCTCCATATATACATAGGGAGCCATATTAGGATTCCATTTTCTTGTTAAGTGTCCGAAGTGAACACCAGCATCTAGTAAGGGTTTGATTTGAATTTTTGTCATTTTTTTTAGTTTACGTTCCGTTTGATTAGCAATAAATATTTATTTTTTATTTATTTAGATGCTAAACTAATTTTTCGCTATGCGAAATAGGACAACAGGTTAATTTCAATATTTATGTGAACTTGATTCTTCTTATCAAAATCGCTATTAACGTTTCGAGAATTGGAATTTTTTTCTTGCTTTCTTTTGACCGAATTTTTTTCTCTCAACCATTCTAGGGTCACGCGTCATTAAACCTTCTTTTTTAAGAAGAGGTCGGTATTCTTCATCGATTGTACAAAGTGCTCTAGAAATCGCTAATCTAATAGATTCAGCTTGACCGTTAATTCCTCCCCCATAAACATTTACCTTTACATTGTAAGCAGATAATGTTTCAGTTAGTGTAAATGGTTGATTAACTTTATATTGTAATATAGCAGTAGGAAAGTATTCTTCTAAAGATTTCCCGTTTATTGAATAAACACCTTTTCCTTTAGATAAGTATACCCTAGCAACTGATGTTTTTCTTCTTCCAATTTTGTGAATTACTTCCATAAACTACTTTAAATCATTTAAATTAATTAAAACAGGATTTTGTCCTTCTTGCTTGTGATTTTCTCCAACATATACTTTTAAGTTTCTAAAAAGAACTGCACCAAGTTTATTTTTTGGTAACATTCCTTTGACAGATTTTTCAACAAGCCTAGTAGGGTCTTTAGCAAAAAGTTCTCTTGCAGTTAAAGATCTTTGTCCTCCCGGATATCCTGTGTGTCTTATATACTCTTTATTCTCCCACTTGTTACCTGAAAGAATTATTTTTTCAGCATTTATTATGATCACATTGTCTCCGCAATCTACATGAGGAGTAAAGCTTGGCTTATATTTTCCTCTAATAAGTTTAGCAACTTTAGAACACATTCTTCCAAGAGTTTGTCCACTAGCATCTACAATGACCCAGTTTTTGTTAACTGTGGCCTTGTTTGCTGATATTGTTTTGTATGTTAATGAATCCAAAATATATATTTTCTTAGAGAAAGATAATTCTATCTCTTTTATTGGAGTGCAAATCTACAACAATAAATGAAATCTGCAAACGCAAAATAAATAAAACAATTAGTGGGCTTCAAACCAGTTTTCGCCAACCCCTACATCAACTGCTAAAGGAACATTTAATGAAAAAGCATTTTCCATTTCATCTTTAACTATGTTTTTCATTTTTTCTAATTCTGATTTATGAATTTCAAAGATTAATTCATCATGAACCTGAACAAGCATTCGGGATTTTAATTTAGAATTTGTAAGGATTTTTTGAATATTAATCATGGCTATTTTAATAATATCAGCAGCACTCCCTTGCACTGGAGCATTAACAGCATTTCTTTCAGCAGCTCCCCTTAAAATAGGATTCCTAGAATTAATATCTCTTAAATATCTTCTTCTGCTTAAAACTGTTTCTACATAACCATTTTCTCTTGCAAAATTGATCTGATTTGAAATATAGATTTTAAGCTTAGGGTAAGCATTAAAATAGGATTCAATCAAATCTTTTGATTCAGAACGACTGAGAGATGTTTGATTGCTTAATCCAAAAGCTGAAACACCATATATAATACCAAAGTTTACAGTTTTAGCGTTGTTTCTATGCTCGCTAGTTACATTAGAGATGTCGATATTAAAAACTTTTGAAGCGGTAGAGCTATGAATGTCTTCATTGTTTTTAAAAGCAGAAATCATATTAGGATCTCCACTTAATGAAGCAATTACTCTAAGTTCAATTTGAGAATAATCAGCAGAAAGCATAACATAGTTAGAGTCTTCACAAACAAATGCTTTTCTAATTAATCGCCCTCTTTTACTTCTAATAGGTATGTTTTGAAGATTAGGATTATTGCTACTTAACCTTCCTGTAGCAGCAACCGCTTGATTAAACACAGCATGAATTCTATTTGAAATTGGATTTATTTGTTTAGGCAGCGCATCAACATAAGTGTTTATTAGCTTTTGTAAAGACCTCCATTCTAAAACCTCTCTAACAACTTGATGGTCTTTAGCAAGTTTAGATAACACCTCTTCAGAAGTAGAGTATTGCCCTGATTTAGTTTTTTTTGGGGAATCTGTTATTTTAAGTTTGTCAAAAAGTATTTCTCCTAACTGTTTTGGAGAAGCTAGATTGAAATTAGAATGAGTTAAATTAAAAATTCTTTTTTCAATTAACTTAAGGTCATTATGAAATTCATTGGAAAGATTTTTTAAAAAACTTGAATCAACTTTTATTCCGTTAATTTCCATTGTCGAAAGAACTGTCAACAAAGGCATTTCAATTTTTTCAAAAAGAGTTAATAGATTAGCTTTTTTCAAATCTTTAATAAGAAGCTTTTTAAGTTGAAAAGTTAGATCACTCTTCTCCATTCCTTTTTGAATATCAGTATTTAAATCATCTTTTATTTTATAGTTAAGGTAATTTTTACAAAGTATATTAAAATCATGTCCTATATCAGGATTAATTAGATAGTGAGCTATTTTCGAATCAAAACAAGGGCCTTCTGAAATAATTCCATAAGTATTTAAGATTTTAAATTGATTTTTTAAATCATATCCAATTTTAATTATATTATTGTTTTGAAAAATAGACTTTATCCTTTCTAGAGTTTTTTTATCTTTTTTAAGAATTGTAATAAAGTAACTTTTTTGTGATTGCCAGGCAAAACATATTCCAAAAGAATTATTTCCAATGTCATAACGTAAAACATTGAAAGAAATTTCTGACTGTTTATCTAATTTTGCAAACAATAATTTGCTGCTTAATTCTGTTTCAATATGTTGATAAAAGTGATTTGAATTTGCTAAATCTGTAAATTTATTTGATGAATCAATGTTGATTTCACCTGGTGAAGTAAACAAATCGTATTGTATTTCTTCTTTTGAAGCTACTTCTAATTCAACATCTTTTTTAGAAAAAATTTTAAAAAAATTTTCTTTCATTCTTAAAAACTCAAGCTCATCAAACAGTTCTTTAATTTTATCTGAGTCAGGCTCTCCAAGCTTGAAATTCTTAAAATCATATTCAACAGGCACATCCAAAATTATTGTGGCTAATTTTTTAGAAAGAATACCCTTATCTTTATTTTGTTCTATTTTTTCTTTTAATTTCCCCTTGATTTGATCAGTATTAGCTAAAAGATTTTCCATTGTTCCATATTCTGCAATGAATTTTTTAGCAGTTTTTTCTCCAACGCCTGGTAAGCCTGGAATATTATCTGCCGAGTCTCCCATCATTCCCAAAAAATCTATTACTTGTAATGGATCTGATACTTCAAACTTTTCTTGAACTTCTTTTACTCCCCATATCTCAATTCCATTACCCATTCTGGCCGGTTTGTACATAAAAATATTTTCTGATACTAATTGAGCAAAATCTTTGTCAGGAGTAACCATAAAAACCTCATAATTATGTTTTTCTGCTTCTTTAGCTACAGTTCCAATAATATCATCAGCCTCATACCCATTTTTAATTAAAATAGGAATATGCATTGCTTTTAAAATTGCATGAATGAATGGAACAGCAGTTTTAATAGGATCTGGAGTTTCATTTCTATTAGCTTTATACTCATCAAAAAGCTCTAGGCGATCACTTGAACCTCCCTTATCAAAAGCTACTGCTAAATTTTCTGGCTTTTCTCTTTTTATTAAATCTAATAAAGAGTTCATAAAGCCCATAACGGCACTAGTATCCAGGCCTTTTGAGTTGATTTGGGGATTTTTAATAAAGGCATAATATCCTCTAAAAATTAAAGCATAAGCATCGATTAAAAATAATTTCTTTTTTGCCTGCATTTATATTTTTTACATTTGAAGGCTAATTTAAAAAATATAGCTTTGAGATGGACATTTCTTGTTATTGTATTTTTATTAATTGAAATATACGCATTTCAAGCTTTTAAATCAGTTTTTAAAAAAAACTGGATCCTAAAATTTTATTTTATAATTAATGTTTTAATAATATTTAATTTGCTTTATAGATTTATTAAAATCTATAATAATTCTTTAAATTTTTCAGATGTTTTTTATAATTATCTGTCTATACCATTTGCGTTTTTTATAACCTTACTTGGATTTAAATTAATTGTTATTTCATTTTTATTTATTGAAGATATTACAAGAATTACTCATTTTATTTTTAATTTCATTTTCCCTTCAAATGAATCAAATAAATTTCTTACTCAAAGAAGAAGTTTTATAAGTAAAATAGCACTTATTATAGCTGCTTTGCCGATTCCCTTTGTTATTCACGGTATTTATAGGGGAAGGCATAACTATAGAGTTCTGAATTATGAACTAGAATTTAATGATTTGCCTGAAGAATTTGACGGATATAAAATTACCCATATTTCAGACATACACAGTGGAAGTCTTCAAAAAATTAATAAAGTAGAATATGCAGTCGATTTAATTAATAAACAAAATTCAGACTTAGTTCTTTTTACTGGAGATTTTGTTAATAATAAAGCAACTGAATTAAATAAATGGAAAAAGATTTTTTCTAAAATTGTAGCAAAAGATGGAAAGTTTTCAGTTTTGGGAAATCATGATTATGGAGATTATGTTAATTGGAAATCAGATCAAGAAAAAAAAGAGAATTTCAAAACCCTTTTGAATTCTCAAAAAGAAATGGGGTTTAAGCTGTTGCTAAACGAAAGTGTGAATATAAAATCCTTAAATCAAAGTATTAGTTTGGTTGGAGTTGAAAATTGGGGAAAAGGAGGGTTTAGGAAAAACGGAGATATTGACAAGGCTTGTGTAGGGTTAAGAAATGAAGATTTTAAAGTTGTTATGAGTCATGATCCCTCGCATTGGGATCAGATACTATTAAATCACCAAACTCATTTTCATCTAACTTTAAGTGGGCATACTCATGGCATGCAATTTGGAATTGAAATACCAGGATGGATAAAGTGGAGTCCAGTTAAATGGGTGTATAAACATTGGGCTGGAATATATTATGAAAAAAATCAGTATATTAATGTAAATAGAGGTTTTGGAGTTTTAGGCTTTCCTGGCAGGGTTGGAGTATGGCCTGAAATATCTGTTATAACGCTTAAAAAGACTTAGATTTCTAAAAAATGTTACTTTAGCATTAAATTATAATACTTGTCTTATGTCAAAATTTGGTGAGCTAATCAACTTAGAGGTTCCGATTTTACTAGATTTTTATGGTGATTGGGACGAATCTTCATCAGCTATGCATCCTGTTTTAAGAGATGTAGCAGCTGCTATTGGAGATAAAGGAAAAGTTATTAAAATAAATGTCGACAAGAATACTGAATTAAAAGAAGCGCTAAGAGTTAAAGGACTTCCAACTTTAATGATTTATAAGGGGGGTGAAATGGTTTGGAGACAAAGTGGAGAGCAAGACGCAAACACTCTAATAAACCTTATTAATGACTTTATTTAATATTTAACTTCTCACTTAAATTCAAAAAAGAATTTAGTTCTGATTTTATAAAATTTTCATCTTTTTCATAATTTTTCATAATTTTTATAATAGTACTTAATTGATAAATATCGCCGGAGATGTTTTGGCCATAATTCATCCTACTACCTTCAGGCATTGAAATGAATAATTCTAACCTTTCATTTAATTGATTAGAAATATTAACGTAAAGTTCTTTTGCAAAATCATTTTCTTTAGAGCTATATAATTCTTTTAAAAAAGGGGTCATTAATGTGTAGTATTCGTAGTCTCCATATAAATCCTTTACGTAGTTAGAGCTATTAATAAATTCTTTAATTCCCTTAGACTTTAACTTGGTGTTGTTTGAACCTAACAG
>TARA_B110000263_G_scaffold88396_1_pt1 | contig 20462 bp, 14 predicted proteins | sample TARA_B110000263 | Tara Oceans TARA_B110000263 (sample SAMEA4397730) | marine metagenome | biome: Polar Biome; feature: [MES] marine water layer (ENVO:01000295) within the mesopelagic zone...; material: water (ENVO:00002006), including particulate matter (ENVO:01000060) such as......
TCTCTGAAAACTATTAATCCACTACTTAATTTTATTTCATTTTTTTCCTCTAGAGTTTGTATTTGTGCACTATTCAGGTTATTTATATCAGAACATATAGTGTTAATCTGTTTACCATATTTTGGCCCAAGTTTTTTATAGTTAGGTTTGGCTTTTTTTGAAACGATAGAAGAATTATTATTAATGATCTCAAGGTTTTTTAAATTAGTTTCATTAAGTATTATTTCAGTTGCAGCAATAATATTTTCTTTAATCTTAATATTTGAAGAGCTGATTAGGGCAGTACTAAGTGGTTGTCTTACTCGGATTTTCTCTTTTTTTCTCAAAGAAAGAATTGCAGATGATATTTTTTGAGCTATTTGCATTTGATTTTCAAGATTTTTATCTATGTTTTTTGCATTATACTTTGGAAAGTCACTTAGATGAATAGATTTGTTTTCACCATATAAATCCTGATACATCCTATCCATAAAAAAAGGAGCAATTGGGCATGAAATAAGCGCAATAACCTCTAGGCATTCAAAAAGAGTGCTGTAAGCATTTTTTTTATCATCATTATATTCCCCTTTCCAAAACCTTCTTCTATTTAAACGGATATACCAGTTACTTAATTTATTGATTACAAAATCTTGGATTAATCTTGATGCTTTTGTTGGTTCGTACTGTTCGTATTGTTCGCTAACCTCCTTAATAAGAGAGTTTAATTCTGAAATTATCCATTTATCTGTTTTATCTCTTTTTTCTAACGAACAAGAATTAGGAGTATATATGTAATTGTCAATATTTGCATAAAGAGCAAAGAAAGAGTAGGCATTATAAAGTGTTCCAAAAAACTTTCTCTGAACCTCAAGTATTCCTCCCTCATCAAACTTTAGGTTATCCCATGGTTGGGAATTACTTATCATATACCATCTTGTTGCATCACCTCCATACTTATTTAGAGTTATAAAAGGATCTATGGCATTTCCTAGACGTTTAGACATTTTATTTCCACTTTTATCTAGAACCAAACCATTTGATACAACATTTTTATATGCAACAGAATCAAATATAAGTGTTGAAATAGCGTGTAAAGTAAAAAACCAACCCCTTGTCTGATCTACCCCTTCGGCGATAAAATCTGCGGGAAAATTCTCTCGGAATAAATCTTTATTTTCAAAAGGATAGTGAAGCTGCGCGTATGGCATTGAGCCAGAATCAAACCAAACATCTATTAAATCTAACTCCCTTGTCATTATCAATCCAGACGATGAGACTAGTTTTATTTCATCAACATAAGGCCTGTGTAAATCAAAAACAGCATAGTTTTTTTCTGAAAAATCTCCAGGTATAAAATTAGTAAAAGGATTTTTTTTCATGTATCCAGCCGCAATAGATTTGTCAATCTCTTTTTTCAATTCTTTTATTGAACCTATACAGATTTCCTCCTCTCCATCTTCAGTTCTCCATATAGGAAGGGGTGTGCCCCAAAATCTTGAACGAGATAAATTCCAATCTACTAAATTTTCAAGCCAATTCCCAAATCTACCATCACCAGTAGACGCTGGCTTCCAGTTAATAGTATTGTTTAATTCTAACATTCTTTCTTTGTGGCTAGTTGTCTTTACAAACCAGCTGTCAAGCGGATAGTATAAAATTGGCTTATCCGTTCTCCAACAATGAGGATATGAATGTTCATATTTTTCTGATTTAAATAATTTACCCTCTTCTTTAAGTTTTATAATAATCTGTACGTCAACTGGAAGTTTTGGTTTATTGTCATTTGGCATGTAATAATCATCTTTAACATACTGACCATAAAAATCATGAACCTCCTTTGTAAATTTTCCTTGTTCATCTACCAGTGTTAATGATCCAATACCATTCTTTTTAGCTACTCTATTATCATCAGCTCCAAAGCTAGGGGCTAAGTGCACAATCCCTGTACCGTCTTCTGTAGTAACAAAATCAGCTATTAAAACTTTAAAAGAATCTCCATTTTCAGGTAGAGCGTATTTTAATAATTGCACATACTTAATATTATTAAGCTGCCCTCCTTTAAATTCATCTATGATACAATAAGGGAGATTCTTTTCTCCTACCTTGTAATTATTTAGATCTCTATTTTCATCTTCTTTTTTAAAAAAACCACCTATCAGTTCTTTGGCTAGTATTATTGCAATTATATCGCCTGTATATTGATTAACAGTTTCAATAAGAGTATAAGATATTTTTTTACCAACCGCTAGTGCAGTGTTTGAAGGAAGAGTCCAAGGGGTTGTAGTCCAGGCAATAAAAAATATATCCTTAGTGGTTTTAGAAAACAAAAAACTACTTAAATCATTATTAATAATTTTAAATTTAGCTACAGCAGATATATCTTTTACATTTTTATAACAACCCGGCTGATTAAGCTCATGAGTGCTTAATCCTGTTCCGGCTTTTGGAGAAAATGGTTGAATTGTATGACCCTTGTAAAGCAATTTTTTTTCATGTAACTTTTTGAGTAGCCACCATACGCTTTCAATATATTTATTGTTATATGTTTCGTAAGGATTATCCATATCAACCCAATATCCCATTTCATCAGTTATGTTTTCCCATGACTGCTTATATTTCATTACATTAACACGACAGGCCCTATTGTAATCTTCAATTGATATTTTAGTTCCAATATCTTCTTTAGTAATATTTAGCTCTTTCTCCACTCCTAATTCAACAGGAAGTCCGTGTGTGTCCCACCCCGCTTTTCTATCAACTCGAAACCCTTGAAGGGTTTTGTATCTGCAAAACAAATCTTTAATAGTACGAGCAATCACATGATGGATACCAGGCATTCCATTAGCAGAAGGAGGCCCTTCATAGAAAGTAAAGCTCTTCCCATTTTGTCTGTTTTTAATACTTTTCTTAAAAACATCATTTTTTTTCCAAAGACTTAAAATATCTCTATGAATAGAGGGTAGGTTTAACTCTTTATATTCTTTAAATTTACTCATGTTTTTTACTGCTAATGCATGCAAATATAGGTTTTGCTTTAAGATAAACAATGAATGAAAATCTAATTATTTTGCAATAATTTTCTTTTCAACACTTCCGTCAGTGTAAATATATAAAAGAGGGGTATTGTAGTGAAAACTAGCTCTTCTTCCTAAAAGATCTGTAATTTTTATTAGTTCTTTAGTATTTGATTGAGGATAATTAGTTATTCCTGATAATGAAGAATATTCATAAAACTCGTATTCTGCTCTTTCTGGAGAAAGCATAATAGTTTGAAAGTTTTTAGCCTTTATATAAAAATTTACTTTTAATGCAGACGGAAAAGGAATATAGCATGAATAAACCCCATCATTAGCCTGGGTATCCCCATTCGTTCCGTCGTCATACATATCAAAAGATTGAAACTTAGATTTTAATTCATTTTTGGTTGCCATTAACTCAACAGAACTTTCATTAGTAGCATTAATAGTAATAATATTATTAGAAACGCTTAATCCATAAAGATTAGGAGGGGTTTGTGATATTTCGCTATGTGTTTGCAGATACGGAACACGATGCCTTAGCGTTGACATAATACCTCCAAAACCATAACCTCCCCATAAACCAAAAGAAAGATCTTGCTCAACATTATTAATATAATCTGAAATTGAAAAAAGCTTATTTGGATCATCATCAACTGCTGTATAGGCCATGCTTTGCATACTTAATATATCACTTCTTATTAGATTTGTATCGAGTTCGTTTATAACAGTCCTAAGATGAGCTGTATATTGTTTTCTATATTCAGGATTGTTAAATAACACAGATGTTAAAGGCCTGAAAAGTGAAGGGTCATCACCATAATAAGGATCAAATTGCTGTGGGTGTGAAGGTCCTTGGGGAGTGAGAATATCCCACCCAAGTAATGCATTAATAAAGCTTTGACTTAAATCCCAAGGAATCATTTGAAATAAACCATCCTCTGCTTGGTAGAAATAGTAGTTATGGACATAATAACCATTGTACGAATCATAATTTCCTATAACAGTATTTACAGCAAATGCCCAGAGGACTCTATCTATATTAAGAACAGAATCTAACTGATTAGGATTAAAGTTTAATGTATAGATTAGGTCTATAAGTTTATTCCACCCATAATCTGACTTTAGGTTATAGCTAGAATAGTAGGAAGTGCTGTCAGGTGTTCCATACCAATTTAAGCTAGGTTCGCCTCCAGGTGGAGTTCCAGCTGTATCGCAAAACATCCCACTTCCGTCACACTTAATCAGCGCTCCATTATTTTCGTTAAAATGTTTTTTTGCAAATTGCTTGTTTATTGATTCGGTATTTACATATAAGCCTAAATAATTTCCTTGAACATATAGTTTTACTAGATTTACTTCAGGAGTTGGTAAGTATTTTTTATAAATCTTAGAAGCAGTATATTCTTTTAAAAAAGTTGCATCCATATATGCGTTTGCTAATTTTATTTTTTTATAGTCTAACAGTTTTTGCCCAGATATCCAATAATTCATATCTATATTATATGGAACCTTAGGCACTCCGGCATCATTAGGTATGCAAAATGTAGAATTACCCTTATAACGAACCCCAACACTATCATATGAGATGTCATCATGACTTGAATTTATACTTGCCGGAATTCTATATGATGGATTTGTAAAAAAGGAGTTTTGTAAAATAGAATGGTAGTTTGGATTGTGGAAATTTATATATATACTTCTTAAAGAGTCTTTTTCATATAAACCACCAGGCCCATCATAGAGTAATTGCGGGTTGTGAATATTTTGCCCAATTAATAAAAGAGGAGAAAAAAACAAAATAAAATATACGTGTATTTTCATGACAATGCTAAATATAATTTATTTCTGATATTATCTTATTATACTAATTTTGTCAGTTTTAAAATGTTTCCACCCTTCTAAATCCTGGTAAGATAATTCATAAATATAGGTGCCTGAAGGGAGATCAAAACCCTTTACTTGATGTTTGCCATCCCACCCTTTATCTTCTGAAAGCTCAGATATATCATTTGTAGCATAAACAATCTCATTTAATCGATTATATATATTAATTATAAAGGTTTCTTCTCTAATGCCATAAAAACTAATATGAAACTTATCGTTAATTTCATCAAAGTTTGGAGTAAAAGAATTTGGCACATAGATCCAGTAATCATCTGTTATATTAATTATTTTAAAAATAGAGTCAGAGCAGCCAAAATTATTTCTTACCAATAATACTATCTGATATTGTGACACCTTATCAGGAAATGTATGAAGTGGGTTTTTTCCATTACCACCACCGCTATCATCTCCAAAAACCCATTGCCAACTCACTACATTTGGTGAGGAGTTATCGATCATTTGAATTGTAGTATACAAGATACTGGTTGTATTTGGCTCTAGTTGAAAATCAGCATTTGGAGCTTCTGAGATTGTAACTAAAGCTTGACCACTAAGATTTCCAGCCTCTACAGCATCAGAAAAGCTTACTAAGTCATATGTTCCTGCTTTATCTGTAGGTATTATATAAGGATTAATTGTTGTTGTGATTTCATTTTGCTCAACACCATCTATAGCATACTTAAAGGTAAAAGGAGAGATTCCAGTAAAAGAAATCTTAACGCTAGCAAGATCATTTTTATTAGAACATATTGTATCATTACCTGATATAAATGCAATTATTGTGGGTAGTAAATATAATTTTAAAGTAACAGTGTCATGATGATTAACATAAAACGAATCTACTTGATTATTATTTTGAGGCATTAAGTTAACACTATCACTCGTCCAATTGCTAAACCCATACAAAGGATCAATGTTAGGAGAAATAATTATTGTATCACCAAGAATATAATTAATAGTTGAAGGAAATGAGCTTAATGGAGTTCCATCAACAACTATACTAGAAGAAGTTCCTGTAGGATTTATTTTATAAGTAATATTTCTTGTTTCAATAGGAGGGGGAGGAGGGATAAAGTTTGCAATTATCGTTACATCTCCCTGTAGGTCAACAGCCAAGGTATCAATTAGTGGATCATATAGGTATACTCCTGAAGGTACTATTTCCCAATTTTGAAATGTACCACTTTTAACTTCAAATGGGGTATTTACTCCACCATACCTTTGGTCGGTCCATCCGGTATTTAATTGGTTAATAATATTGCCATCACTCATTTCAACCTCACCGGTTCCTAGGATTTCGACAGTTATATTATAGGGACCTGAAAGCTGAGGATAACAGGGCCCAAATCCAGCATTCATTATACTGCACCTGGCATTTATGAAGTCTCTTAAATCTTGAACATTTGTTTGCCACTCAGTATATGTACCGCCCCATTTTGCAATTTGCCTTGGCATTTCTGGATCAATAACATTAATCATACTATCTAATACATGTATCATCGTGTCACAGGAAAGATATCCATTTGCCAGATCTTGCCAACGATTTAGGTAGTCTTCAAAAAAATCCGTGTTAGTGAGTAATTCATTCCATATAGGAACATGTCCTTGGCCACCAGGATCAATTAGACTATCTGGGTCACATGGATCTGCATTTACTGACATTGTAGGTATTCCTGTATAGTTTGTTCCATGATCAAAGGTGTTATCCATATCCCAAAGAGTATATCTCCACTTCTTCTTATCTCCATTTGTGTCTAGGCCTCTCCACCAAGAAGTATTCCAATTTAACCAGTCAGCACAAACAACATAAGAGTTAAGTAGAAAATAATCTATTATACTACCCGTATTATACTGGCTTTTAACATTTAAATAATTAGCCTGATTACTCATAGGGTTAGTAATGATATAGTTTTTAAGATTATCCCAATCAGTTTGAGCTTGCACACCACCATATTCAACCCATGTTCCTCCCCATGTTTTTAAGTATTGTAGATTGTTTTTATTTTGGTCATAATAGTAATCTGTAAAGTCATGATCATCAACTTTCTCTCTCATTTCATAAACCCCCCAGTACTCTCCGTTCAGATATAAAATACAAGAGCTAGTAGATCTTTCGTCAAGCCTAAGGTCAGCTAATTGAGATAAATGATGAACATAAGCATCTCTTATGTGTGCTCCTGAATTACTGTAAGAGGCTGGGTAATTGTCATTGGCTGCTGCCTTTACAATTATTTTTTGAAACTTATCTCTACTTTTTGTATCAAAGAGTTTATCCTGAAGGGCATAATTATAACCAAATTGATCTCGCATTACATAGTCAAAACCTCTTTGATCATAAGCCCAGGAGTCATTCCCATGTTTATTAAATTCACCAGAACCTTTATCGATAAGAATACCATTTTTATCAAACCATTCAATTGTTCCTTGAGGCTCATGAGGAGGACCTCCCCATCCGCCACCTAAAGTCCTTACACCATCTTCTATAAGTACAGCTACACTATCTCCAGAAACAGATAAAATTGGAATAGTATGCGTGTCATTTATAAAAAAAGTATTGTACTCAATAAAACTAGAAGGAACAGAGCTATTTGTACTATAAGCTACAGCTTTAACTACAGAAGTAGCGGAAACATTAATAGGATTTGAATATAAATTAGAGCTATTGTCTGGACTATCTCCATTAGTTGTATAATATATTATAGCATTTGGGTCAGATGAGCTCAAGGAAAGATTAATTGGCGCCCCATAATATCCGGAAGTTTGCGAAAAAACTGGAGTTGCTGCATAATCTAGCATTGCACCTATATTATTTGTATTTGGAGTTGGAGCTATAAAAACACTCCAAACCGTACTACCATTTATATCTCTTCCGCGAGAATGAGATTTTTGAGTTGGAATTACTGAGGTTGAGTCAATAATACTACTGCCAGCATCCGATAAAACAAAAACTTCATTTCCATTTGTCTGAGTAATTTTAAAGTTTGTATGTGCAAAACCACCTAAAACCTCATCATTACCAGAACAATATACAATAGACACACTATTAGCGCTTATTATGAAAGACGATGGAAACTGCCACTTGGTTGTATTTGACGCCTTGTCAGAAAGGAACCAGCCGTTTAGATCTATATCTGAATTAGTGGTGTTGTAAAGCTCAAGCCAATCTTCATATTCTCCATAATTATCAGCATGACTTTCGTAGTTTGCTGCAGAATATTCGTTAATTACAACCTGACCGCTTATGCTCTGAATAAAAAGACAAAAGATTAATAATAAAATATTTTTTTTCATCATGATTAAAGGGTTGTTATTTTTCATGTTAATTTAGCCCGCAACAAAGATAACAATATTTAATATAGAGAATTATGTTTTTTAAAAAGCTATTATAATAATAAGTTGTTTGATATTAGATATGGTTTTCTAATTTTGTTGATGTTTAAATTAAAATAATCTTAATGTTTAATAATATAAAAGAGGATTTAAAATTATTTAACGAGATAGTAGATGTTTTTTTGCATGATGAGCAATTAAATCCTATTTCAGAAAATATTAAAATTAAAGATTTATATAATAAACTAGATCTTTCATTATCAGAAAAACCTGCAATACAGAAAGAGTTTATATCTACATTAAAAAAACTTGTTTTAACTACGCCAAAATCGTCATCTAAACTTTTTTTTAATCAATTATTTGGTGGACGTCATAGTAAAGCGGTGCTAGGAGATTTACTTGCTGTACTTCTTAATAATTCTATGGCTACTTATAAGATTTCTGGCCCACAGGTAGCAGTTGAGAAGGAAATACTTACAAAAGTATGCAGCTTGATAGGCTACCCTAAAAAAGCAGGAGGGACACTTCCTACAGGAGGATCTATGAGTAATTTCATGTCATTAATTATAGCAAGAGATCAAAAGAATAATGAAATAGCTAATACAGGGTTTAGGCAAAACCTTATAGCTTACACATCAGAAAACGCACATTACTCACTAGCTAAAAATGCTTCTTTTAGTGGTTTAGGAAGAGATAATGTAAGATATATAAAGTGCAATAAAAAGGGTCAGCTTGACACAAAATTGTTAGAAGAAAAAATTAAGGAGGATTTACAAAGAAATCAAACTCCTTTTTATGTAAACGTCACAGCAGGAACAACAGTATTATGTGCTTTTGATGATATTAATGGAATTGCTAAAATTTGCAAAAAATACAGTATTTGGCTACATGTTGATGGTGCTTTTGGCGGATCAGTAATCTTTTCAAATAAGTATAAAAAACTTGTAAAAGGGATAGAGAAATCAGATTCTTTTTGTTTTAATGCACATAAAACTTTAGGCGTCCCATTAAGTACATCTGTTTTAGTAGTTAGAGATGCAAAAATGATTTACAACTCCTTTAGCAATAAGGCATCATATCTATATCAAACACATGAAGTTGAATACAACTTAGGACACACATCTTTTGAGTGTGGAAGAAGAAATAATGCGCTTAAATTTTGGACAATGTGGAAGTCAATAGGAACGAAGGGACTTTCTACAATTATAAATCATGAATTTACTCTTGCTGATCTTGCAAGAGAATATATAAAAAAGAACATAGATTATGAGCTATATAGTTTTGATAATTCTTTATCTATCTGCTTTAATTATAAAAATTATGATCCAATAGATCTATGTACTAAGCTTTATGAGTATAATAGATTAATGGTTGGATTTGGATATTTTAATGATCAATGTTTTATTAGACTAGTCACTATAAATGGACAAAATACAAAAGTTGAAATTTTAGATTTTTTCAATGAACTAGAAAGTTTTTCCCAAAAATTTAACAAGAACATAAAAAAAATAAATAAAAAAGAAATTAGTTTAGCTGTATGAAAAAAGACTTTATAATCACCTTAGCCTGGCCTGAAGGAATGGTTGCTTGTGCCGACGCATGGTATGATAAGTTTTTTTCTTCTAATGGAAAGTATAGGGTTGGCCATGCTGCTGTTGTAATAGTTGAAAGAGTAAGTGGTAAGTTATTATTTTTTGATTTTGGTAGATATCATTCTCCTAAGGGTTTTGGAAGAGTAAGGGATGTAGAGACTGATCATGATGTTGCAATTAACTCATTAGCAGAGATTAAAGACAATAATATAGTTAATTTAAAAGAAATTCTAAAAGAAATTAAAGGCAACACCTCTTTTCATGGTGAAGGCACCTTATACGCATCTATTTTAAGTAATATTTCTTTTCAAAAGGCGTATAAATATGCAAAAAAAACACAAAATAAGGGCTTCACTTTATATGGTCCACTTATTTATAATGGAACTAATTGTTCTAGATTTGTAGCTTCAGTAATGCGGAGCTCTAATCCAAAATTTGTAAAACGTTTACGATTAAAATTCCCATTTTGTCTTTCTCCTTCACCCAAAAGAAATGTAGCCATAGCAAATGCTAGTTTTTATAAAATTGGAGTTGATTCATTTAAAGAAATTAAACGTAATATGTTACAATCATACTTTAAAAGCATAGAAAGATAATGAGTTTTACACCTCAATACACACCAAATAACATCCCTGTAAAATCTCAATGGTTAGGGGGAGTAGGCGCGGGTTCTTGGTTTTATATAGCTCAACAGGACACGTTGTTTAAAATAAATCGTTTTTCTAAGGATGGAGCTTTAGAATGTACGGGTCTTTTCAGTATAGATAAGCTAGGTTTAGATTTATCAAAAAAATATAAATTTGTATATATTTCTCATTGTAAGACCTGTACAATAACTCAAAATAACATTCAATATAATTTAATTTTTAATGAAAATAAAAATGTATAGCGCCTTATGGTGCTCTGACTGCTTAAGCGCTAAAAGATTTCTTGATGAAAAAAATATAAACTATGAATATATAGATATAACTAATAATCAAGTGGCTATTGATCTTGTAAAAAAAATTAATAATGGAAAAAAGATTATTCCAACCTTTATTATTAATAATGAAACTTATACAAACCCAGGAATTAAAAGATTATCTGAAATTATAAGACAATAATTGGTAGATTTGCAGCTCAAAAATAAATAAACATGAGTGATTCTCTTAAGCATGAATGCGGAGTAGCAATGCTAAGACTTCTAAAACCTTTAGAGTTCTATAAAGAGAAATATGGCACGTCTTTTTATGGATTAAAGAAGATGTATCTGCTTATGGAAAAACAAAGAAACAGAGGACAAGATGGAGCTGGAATGGCAAATGTTAAGCTCGACACGCCGGTTGGCAAAAGATATATCAGTAGAAAACGATCAACAAATGAAAACCCTATTCAAGATCTTTTTGAAAATATAAATAAACGTTTTGTTGATTTAGAAGAAAGTAACCCTCAAAAGTTAAATGATATTCAATGGTTAAAAAACAACATGCCCTTTACAGGAGAGTTGTTTTTGGGACATTTGCGTTACGGAACCTATGGTGGTAACAGTATTGAGCAGTGCCATCCTTTTTTAAGACAAAATAACTGGAAAACTCGGAATTTAGCATTAGCAGGGAATTTTAACATGACTAATGTTGATGAATTATTTGGACACCTGACAGATTTAGGGCAGCACCCTAAAGAAAAATCAGACACTATTACGATTATTGAAAAAATTGGACATTTTCTGGATGAAGCTAACGTAAATATATATCAAAAATATAAGGAAGACTATTCTAAAAAAGAGATATCCTTAAAAATAGAAGAAGAATTAAATATTCAAGAAATTCTATTTAATTCATCAAAACATTGGGATGGTGGATTTGTATTGTGCGGGCTTTTGGGCCATGGGGATGCTTTTGCGTTACGAGACCCTTCAGCAATAAGGCCAGCATACTATTATAGAGATGACGAGGTGGTGGTGGTTGCCTCTGAGCGACCAGTAATTCAAACCGCATTTAATATAAATGACAAGAATATTAAAGAAATCAAACGTGGACATGCTTTAATTATTAAGAAAGACGGAACCACTTCTGAAAAGGAAGTTTTAAAACCATTACCGAGAACTGCCTGCTCTTTTGAGAGAATTTATTTTTCTAGAGGAAATGATAAGGATATTTATAATGAACGCATAAGATTGGGTCAGCAAGTTTTTTATAAAGTTTTAGAATCAATAAATAGAGATATAAAAAATACTGTTTTTTCATATATACCTAATACCGCTGAGGTTTCTTACTTCGGCATGATGAAAGGAGTAGATAAATATTTAAATAAAATCAAGTCAGAAAAAATTATATCTCTTGGTAAAAACCCACTAATTGAGGATGTTAAAAATATTATGGCAATAAGTCCGAGGGCTGAAAAAATTGCTGTTAAAGACGCAAAGCTTAGAACTTTCATAACCTCTGATGTTAATAGAGACGACCTTGTTGCTCATGTATACGATATTACATATGGCAAAGTAAAACCAAATGATAATTTGGTAATGATTGATGATAGTATAGTTAGAGGAACTACGCTTAAGCAATCGATACTTAGAATATTAGACAGGTTGGGTCCCAAAAAAATAATTGTAGTTTCTTCTGCTCCTCAGATTAGATATCCAGATTGTTATGGTATTGATATGGCTATATTGGGAGATTTTATAGCATTTCAAGCAGCGATTATGCTTTTAAGAGAAAACAATAAAGAAGATGTTATTAATTCTATTTATGAAAGATGTAAGAAGCAAATCAATTTACCAAAAGAAGAGATGGTAAACTATGTTAAAGATATATATGAGCCATTTACCGCAGAGCAGATTTCAAGAAAAATCAGTCAAATATTAACACCAAAAGATACTAGAGCAGATGTTGAGATTATATATCAAAGTATCGAAGATCTTCATATTGCATGTCCAAATCATTCTGGAGATTGGTATTTTACCGGAAATTACCCAACACCAGGAGGCAACAAAGTGGTGACTAGGGCATTTATAAATTATATAGACGGCAACAATAAGCGAGCATATTAATTTATAGCGAACTATTTTCTCTCTCTTTCTATTCTAGATTTTCGGTCACAACTATTACTTCTTTATTTTTTCTACTTTTGGCAATTGTCATTTCTTCCAATAAATATGAAGCACCTGCAAACTTGTCTATAATAAACAAAATATACCTAATATCTACAGAGATTGTTCTTTGAATTTGACTTTCAAAAGTAATATCTCCACTCATAGCCTCCCAGTTTCCATCAAATGCAGTTCCAATAATTTCTCCCCAAGCATTTATCACAGGTGACCCTGAATTCCCGCCGGTAATATCATTATTTGATATAAAGTTTACCCTAAGCATTCCATTACTATCTGCATACTTTCCATAATCCCCTATTGCGTAAAGTTTCTTTAATCTCGGATGAACCACAAACTCATTATTAGTTGCATCTTCTTTTTCTATAATCCCTTCAATTGTTGTAAAGTAGTCGTAGACAATAGCTTCTCCTGGTTTGTAATCCCCAACATTACCATAAGTCAAACGCATAGTTGAATTTGCATCAGGGTAGTGTTTTTTTGATGTATCCATTTCTCTAAGCCCTTGTATAAAGAGGCGGTTTTCTTTTTTCATTATATCTCTTATTTCTTGTCTTTTTGGATATACATCTTCTAGGTATTTATTATATATGGAGTTCATTGTTGTATAAGCAGGGTCTCTATTGACAAGGTTTTTTGTTGGGTTTTTTAGAAAATCTAAACACCTATCAGAGCTAGAAAAGAATGATTTTCTAAAGACCATTTTTGCATAATAGTCAAAATCTAATTTTTTAAAGCCAAAAAGTTGATTTTCTATCTTTTTAAAAACAGGCGCATGTTGTGATTTTGGGACATTATAATAATAACCTTCTAACATAGCTGAAAATAACTCTTGATCAACTTCTGGATTGTAATCTTTATAAAACTCTTTTGCTATTTTCTTTAGTTTTTTTAATGCAATAGCCTTTTCTTTTTTATCCTTAGGTAGTGACTTTATTCTATTTTGCATTGTGTAAGCAAATGACATTATCTCAGATCCTTGAAATATAGCTTCATTTAGGTATATTCTATTTACAGCAATTCTTTTATTATCTAAATATGCTGTTTCAATGTTCCCTAATACACTAGTGTATTTTTCCTGCACTAAAGAGTCACTTCTTTTAATCCAACTTGTAAATTCATCTTCAATGGATAATTTCTTTTTATAAATATTCATTCTTTTTAAGCCTTTAGATTGCCCAATATAGTATTTCCAATAATTAGAGGTTTTTGCATATTTTGAAGCATATTGTATTTTAACTTTTTCGTCAGCATTCATTCCGGCTTTCATTATATCTAGTTTCTTAGATCTAATATTAACTATTGCTGAGTTGGTAAGTTCTAAAGCTTCTTTAACGCCAAATGAAGTTAAGTATCTTTTTGTTCTACCGGGATATCCCATTATCATAGTAAAATCTTCGTTTTCTACCCCATCAAGCTGAACAGGGAGGTGATGCTTGGGCTTGTAGGGTATATTATCTATTGCATATCTAGCAGGAGATCCATCTGGAGCTGTATACACTCTAAGTAGTGAAAAATCTCCCGTATGTCGAGGCCACATCCAATTATCAGTATCTCCTCCAAAATTACCAATTGATGAAGGGGGGGCTCCAACTAATCTCACATCTTGAAATGTTTCAAAAACTAAAAGATAAAAATCATTTCCTCCAAAAAATGATTTTATACGTGCAGTGTGTGTTGTAGAATCTGCTTGCTCTTGAACAATAGTCTTAGAAATTTCAGAGATTTTTTTTCCTCTTTGTGTTTCTGTCATATTATCGTTTAATGCTTTTTTAAATCTATCAGTTACATTTTCTATGCTAATTAAAAATGTAGCACTTAAATTATCATTTTTTAATTCTTCAGAATTACTCATAGCCCAAAATCCATCTTTTATGTAGTCATTAGCAACACTTGAATGAGTTTGAATTACATCATAGGCGCAATGATGGTTGGTTAGCATTAAGCCCTCAGGAGAAATCATCTCCGCCGTACAACTGCCACCATTTAGAGAGACTATAGCGTCTTTTAAAGAAGATTGATTTACACTGTAAATATCCTTTGCAGTAATCTTTAAGCCTTTAGCCTGCATATCCTCTTCATTTACAAGTTTTAACAGGTGTGGCAGCCACATTCCTTCATCAGCCAATAAGGGCTGAGACATGAAAAATGCAGCCACAATAAATATAATACTTCTCATAATAGATATGTGATTTTAAAGTGTTATTAAAGAACAAATATAAGTTAAATTATAGAGTAATTTTTAACTCAATTTAATAAAACTTTAGCTTATTTTTGTCCAGAAATGACAGAGGAAATACAAATAAGGATTAATAAGTTTTTAAGCGAAATAGGTTATTGCTCTAGAAGAAAAGCTGACTCTTTAATTGAACAAGGACGAATCAGTATTGATGGTGAAAAAGCACTTATGGGTCAGAAAGTATCAGGGCATGAAAACATTGAAGTCAACGGAACTACTGTTAAGGTAAATAAAAAGAAAAACATTTACCTGGCTTTTAATAAACCTGTAGGTATAGTTTGTACAACTGATCAAAAAAGAGAGAAAAACAATATTATAGATTATATTAATTACCCAACTCGAATTTTCCCAATTGGGCGACTAGACAAGCCCTCTGAAGGTTTAATTTTTTTAACTAATGATGGGGATATTGTAAATAAGATTTTAAGAGCGAATAACCATCATGAAAAAGAATATAATGTTGAGGTTAGTAAACCTATAACAAAAGAGTTTATTAAATTAATGGGGGAAGGGGTTCCCGTGTTAGAAACAATAACCCAAAAATGCTTTCTGAAGCAAACAGGTAAAAAAACATTTAAAATTATTCTAACACAAGGACTAAATAGACAGATTAGAAGAATGTGTGAGTATTTTGACTACAAGGTGGTTGCTCTTAAAAGAGTTAGAATAATGAATATAAAATTAGACATTCCTGTAGGGGAGTATAGAAATTTTACAGCTCAAGAGTTAAATCAAATAAATCAATCAGTTGAAAACTCTATTAAAACATTTCACCCAAGAGACTAACTAAAATCGTTTTTATTAAAGAGATTTTTTATTTTGAAATTTCATTAGTATTATTTTTAAGTTTATTTGCATATCCTTCATAATATTGATTTTCCATAATTATTTATTTTTTATAAATTGGTACCGAAGAGCAGGCCTCCCCAAACATTAGTGATTTAACTGATAGTTGTATTTTTTTTGTAATTGCGACATAGATTTGTTCATGAATTTTTAAGCTACCGCAACCTTTCACAATCACTCTCTTATCTTTAAATTCATTAACATCTATTTTTTCTATCATTTTTAGAAAAAGCAGATTAAAGACTTGTTGTTTATCTCCATAAAATATTGTTAAATTATTGTTACTTAAATAGCTTGTGATTAGCATATATGCCCACATCGGAATTATACTATTTACTGAGCAAAACAACGCCATAACACTGTTTTTATATTGATGCCAATTATGATCTTTAAGTGATTCTCTGAAATACTTCTCTTTAAGAATTAAGCCCTCAAATAAGAAGTCTTTAACATCAAGTTCAGTTATTGTATCTTTTGGTGCATAATCTTCCAGATCAAGATTTATAATCCCACTTTTAGTAATTTTATTTACAATCTCTTTGTCCATTACAACATCCCAAGCTCTAATTTAGCTTCATCACTCATCATCTCTTTTGTCCAGGGTGGCTCAAATACAATATTGACTTTAGCATCATTAATTTTATCGATAGCTTTAACTTTTTCTTCAACTTCAGCAGGAAGGCTTTCAGCTACAGGGCAATTTGGAGAGGTTAATGTCATTTCAATTTGCACATCTCCAATATCACTAACCTCGACATCATATATCAATCCTAACTCATAAATATTTACAGGTATTTCAGGGTCATATATTGTGCATATAACCTTTACTATTTCTTCTCCTAGTTGTTCTATTTCTATATTTGATATCATAAGCGTTATTTTAGGGCTAAGGCGTATATTTTTATTTTTTTAATCATTGATGTAAGTCCGTTTGCTCTTGTTTGAGAAAGCTGCTCATTAAGCCCAATTGTTTTAATAAAATCTAACTTAGCATTAATTATATCATTTGGCTTTTGATGAGAAAGTACTCTAATTAAAATAGCAATAATCCCTTTAGTCATTATGGCGTCACTATCAGCGGTGAATATAATAGTATTATCCACCTTTTTTGCATTTAACCATACTTGTGACTGACACCCAGTAATAATGTTTTCTATTGTTTTTTCTGATTCTTCAAGTTTTGGTAATGATTTTCCAAGATCAATTAGATAGTCATATTTATCAATCCAATTATCAAACAATCCAAACTCTTCTATAATCTCTGTCTCTATTTTACTTATTGAAGTATTCATTTTATAAGAGCATTTTTTTTGCTTTATTTATAGCAATGATGCAAGAATCTATTTCTTCAAATGTATTGTAATACGCAAAAGATATTCTAGCAGTACCTGAGATATTAAACCTATTCATTACCGGCTGAGCGCAATGATGCCCCGTCCTAATAGCTACCCCCATCTTATCCAGTAAAACTCCTAAGTCGTAGTGATGAATACCCTTTATATTAAAAGAGATAATTGCTGATTTTCTCTCTGAAGTTCCAATAATTTCTAACCCTTCTATTTGTAAAAGCTTTTCAGTAGCATATTGAAGTAGTTTATCTTCATGGCTACCAATTTCTTTTAAACCAATTTCCTGAATTAGTTTAATCGATTTTTTAAATGCAATTACCCCTGCAATATTTGGAGTTCCAGCCTCAAATTTGTGTGGTAAAGGGGCGTATGTTGATTTAGAGAGCTCAACCTTTTCTATCATCTCACCACCACCTTGGTATGGAGGAAGGGCGTTTAGTATTTTTTCTTTTCCATATAAGACGCCAACTCCAGTTGGTCCAAAAAGCTTATGTGCAGAAAAACAATAAAAATCTACATCTAAATCCTGTACGTCAACTACAATATGAGCTGCAGCTTGAGCCCCATCAATTAAAACCTGAGCATTTTGATCATGGCTCAGCTGAATAATTTCTTTGATGGGATTTATAGTTCCTAAGCTATTTGAAATATGAGTAATGGCAACAATTTTAGTTTTATTAGAAAGCAGCTCTTTAAAATGCTTAATATCTAGATTGCCCCTGTCATCAATTTGGACAACTCTTAGATTTGCGCCAGTTTTTTTACAACATATTTGCCAGGGCACAATATTAGAGTGATGCTCCATTTCAGAAATTATTATCTCATCACCTTTTTGTAACTCGTCTTGAAAACAAGTTGAAACTAAATTGATTGAATCAGTTGTGCCTTTTGTAAAGATAATTTCATGACTAAACTGGGCATTCAGAAGCTCCTGAACTTTAATTCTACACTCTTCAAAATTATCAGTAGAAATTTGACTAAGGTGGTGAACACCTCTGTGAATATTACTATTCTCTTCTTGATAATATTTTGTTATTTCATCAATCACCTCTTTAGGTTTTTGAGTTGTAGCGGCATTATCAAAATAAATTAGCTGACTGCTATTTACCTCAATATTAAGCAATGGAAAACGTTCTCGTATATTGCTGTTTTTTTTCATGCTTTAAAAGCTTAAATCAACATTGAGTTTTTTAGATATTAAATCTTTAGCAACATCGTATAAATGTGGGATGCTAATTTTATTAAGAGCATCAGAAGCAAAAGCATAGGTTAAAATAGCTTTTGCGTCCTCTTTAGATATTCCCCGGGTATTCATATAGAAAATAGCATCTTCATCTAACTGTCCAATTGTACAGCCATGACTACACTTCACATCATCTGCATATATTTCTAATTGAGGCTTGCTATTTATCGATGAATCATCACTTAATAGTAAATTGTTATTAGCTTGAAAGGCATTGATTTTTTGAGCATCGGGTCTCACCATAATTTTACCATTAAAAACTCCTTTTGATTTACCTAAATAAATCCCCTTATACAATTCATTGCTTTCACAATTTGCCTTTAAATGATCCATGTATGTATGATTATCTGCAAATTCTACATTATCTAAAATTACAACACCGTTCATATTGCTCTCACATCTTTCTCCGTTTTGAGAAAAACTTAGATTATTTCTTGTAAACGACCCACCAAACAACAAGGTGTTAAGTGTAGAGTTACTTCCTGTTTCTTGATTAATATTTGTATTGTCTACTATAATCTGAGATTCATTATTGTTTTGTAGTTTATTAAGTTCAATAATTGCTTTTTCCTGAAGATTAATATTGGTAAACATATTACTAAAGCATAAATTATTGCTTAAGTTTTTGACTTGTTCGATAATCTTAATGTTTGAATTTTTCTTTACTATTATCTCATTCCTATATTGAGAAAGGTTCTCTGATTTGTTTTTTGTTAAGAATAAAATTTCTAGTGGCTGATCTACAATTGTATTTTCACTAACAGTAATACTATAACCATTTTTAGCAAGAGCAGCATTTAAAGCGGTAATTGCATCATTATAGCTAGGGGAATGATCTATATGTTTTTCAATTTTAACTCCAGAGATTGTGGGTTTTTGGTATAGCTCCCCATTTAAAAAAACGACTTTATTGTCTAACTCTAAGCTGTTGTTTTTAATTTCTTGATCAGTTATCTTTTCACCTTGATTTTCAATTTCAAAACTATTAGCTATTATTTTTTTTAATGAAGTATATTTCCATTCTTCATTCTTTACTGAGGGAAATCCTAACTCTATAAACTTTGAATAAGCTGTTTTGTTAGATACTTTGTCAGTACCCCCATTTGTGTATTGTTCAATTTTCTCTAACAGCCCCATTTCTCATCAGCTAATTTAGTTATCCAATCATACCCCTTTTCTTCTAATTGATGAGCCAGTTCTTTCCCGCCTGATTTAATAATTCTTCCATTATGAAGAACATGTACATAATCGGGAACTATATAATCTAGAAGGCGTTGATAATGCGTTATTACTATTGTTGCGTTATTTTTGCTTTTAAGTTTATTCACCCCATTAGCCACTACTTTTAAAGCATCAATATCAAGCCCAGAGTCAGTTTCGTCTAGTATAGCTAGTTTTGGCTCTAGCATTGCCATTTGAAAAATTTCATTTCTCTTTTTCTCACCACCAGAAAACCCTTCATTCATATTTCGCGATAAATATCCTGGCTTCATATTAAGTAGATCCATTTTCTCACGCATTTTTCCTAATAAATCTTTTGCAGGCATAGGGTCAAGTCCAAGGACTTTTCGTTTTTCTGTAATCGCAGCTTTCATAAAATTTGACACAGAGATTCCCGGTATTTCTACTGGATATTGAAAAGAAAGAAATACTCCCTTATGAGCTCTTTGATCTGGATCTAGATCTAACAAATCCTCTTCATCAAATAAAATGGATCCTGAACTCACCTCATAAGTTTCATCTCCAGCTATAACAGAGGATAAAGTGCTTTTTCCAGATCCATTTGGGCCCATTATTGCGTGAACCTCACCACTATTTACAGAGAGATTTATTCCTTTGAGTATCTCTACTCCATCAACTCCTGCTTTTAAATTTTCAATTTTTAACATATA
>TARA_B110000263_G_scaffold49704_1_pt1 | contig 20399 bp, 13 predicted proteins | sample TARA_B110000263 | Tara Oceans TARA_B110000263 (sample SAMEA4397730) | marine metagenome | biome: Polar Biome; feature: [MES] marine water layer (ENVO:01000295) within the mesopelagic zone...; material: water (ENVO:00002006), including particulate matter (ENVO:01000060) such as......
ACGCTGTAACCCTCGCCGCATGCGTTTTGGTCTTTGCTGTGAGCTCGCGACCAACCCAAGCCTGGGATGCGAGTTTTGCCGACGTCGCCGAAGTGATTCAGACTCGCTGTATGTCTTGCCATGACAGTGAAACACGCGCGGGTGAGATCGACTTAACACCCTTGCTCCAGAAAAACAATAGTTCCTACGGGAAGTATACCAAACTCTGGATCAAGCTGGAAAATAAGGTGGCGCGTGGTGAAATGCCACCTCCGGAGGAAGATCCCCTCAAGCCTTCCGAGATAGAATCCATCAAGAATTGGTTTCAAGAGTCGTTTATTTTACGGAAGGGAAAGCCGCATATAGGGCGGACACCTTTACGCCGCTTAACGCGTTATGAATTTGAAAACACCTTGGAAGACGTCTTATCGATTAAGCTCAAAATACCGTATCGAGATTCCATCACCGACCGTATCGACGTATCCCAAATCGAGTCCATCGTGCCTTCGGATATCCCCGGAGAATCCGGGTTCGACAACGACGCCTTACACATGGAACGACTTAAGCCGCCGCTCAATGACCTTGCCAATGCCGTGCATTACGCTTTGTCACAATTCAGCAAAGACCCCATTGCTAGAAAAGTCGTTTTAGGTCGAGCGGATATTCCGCCGGATGCCGCTGCGACTGAAATCCAACAGGTCATTTCAAAGTTTCTAATGCGGGCCTATCGTGGTTCGCACGAGCAACTAGAAGAGTCTACGGATGTTTACTACAACTTGTATCAAAAACACGTGCAGATCTCTAAAGACAACAATGCAAGTCTACGTTATGCCCTAGAAATGATTTTAATATCGCCCGAATTTTTGTACCGTTTTGAAGAGAGTAAGAACCTCGACGCGCCTTATCCGGTTACGGGCTTGGAACTGGCAACACGCCTGTCATATTTTTTGTGGTCCACCACACCGGATGCGGAGTTGCTGCAACTTGGTCGAGACGGGAGTCTGCTACAGACCGAGGTGCTGAAGTCGCAAGTCGCTAGAATGTTGAATTCTCCGAAACGGATTGCTCTTTCCGAGAATTTTGCTGGACAATGGCTTGGTTTCGATGACTTATTGTCCAATCGGGAGTATCTTTCAAGTGAACGATGGAACCGAGAAACTTACGACGAGGTATTGTTTTTTGTTGACGAGCTCATTAAATCGGACAGGAGTTTTTTGGAATTGATTCAAAGCGACTGGATCTACAAAAGGTCCTCCGCCCGCGGATATCAGAAAATTGATCCGGAGTCCGCGCAAAACTTGTATGCGAATATATTCGCGAGTCGGGAAAGCTCGACTCAGGACGAGCGTATCCGGTACGACCCGCCTGTGCTCGTGAAAACGCACGATGACAGGGAAGGTGGCATCATCACCAGCCCGGCGATTATGCGACTGACGGCCTCGAAGGATCGGACGAGTCCAATTCGCCGCGGCGTGTGGGTGTTGAGCACAATCATTGGGAAAGATCTAGAACCCCCGCCGGATGTACCTTCCATAGAAGAAGCACGTGAAGCGCTGCAGGTCAAAGAAAACCCGACGGTGGCGGAGGTAATTAAGCAACATATCTCCAAATCGGAATGTATTATTTGCCACCGATCGATAGATCCATTGGGACTGGGACTAGAGAACTTTGCGCCAACCGGTGAATGGAGAACACTCTATCCGGATCAGACGCCAGTACAATCGGCTGGCGTGATGCCCAACGGCAAGACATTCAAAACTCCGAGAGAGATGAAACTGTTGTTGCTAGAAATGTATCAAGATGACATCGCGAACAATTTCGTGCAACAGATGTTTGCTTATGCCGTGGGCCGGAAATCCGAGCCATTTGATCGGCTCGCGCTGCAGCGGATTCTAGGCGAGGTCAAACAGGACGGTTACAAAATAAACACAGTGATTGAACAGATCGTCTTATCCAAACAATTCCGATACCGTCAGGATCGGTAATGCTAGCTAAGAGCTTAACGAGGATTCTCCCAACAACTTGCTATCCAGTGAGAGCGTATAGAAAATCAAGAGTCAGAAGAATTGAGAATAAAACGTCTCTTATCGTGACGAAGAACATATCAAGGATTATGATAAAGGGAAATCATTCATGGAGACGATTACCACTTGACGAGGATTTGCCATGCTAACAGTTTTGAGCAATCGACGACGTGTCTGCAATGGATTCACTCGCCGGCAATTATTGCAGGTGGGCGGTGCGGGATTGTTTGGGCTCAACTTCCCCCAAGTATTGGCAGCAGAATCTGCCCAGCAATCGGTCAAGCCGCGGGCAAAGTCGGTCATCTTTGTCTATCTCTTTGGTGGTCCCAGCCAACTGGAGACCTTCGACTGCAAGCCAGATGCACCCAGCCATATCGTCGGGCCCTTTAAGACCACGGCAACGTCAAATCCCGAGTTGCGGTTTTGTGAACACCTTCCGATGCTGGCAAAAAGAACCAACGATTTTTGTCTGATCCGCACGCTCAATCATTCCCAAAATGATCATAATGCCTCGCATTACATTCAAACGGGGCATCCCATGCCAGCGGCAGAACGCGGTCCCTCCAATGTCAATGCCGCTCCCAACGACTGGCCATCTATCGGATCAGTCATTAACTATCTAGATCGCCAACAGGCACGAGCTGGTACGCGAACGATACCCAGTTACGTCTACTTACCCAATCGCCATGGTGAAATTCAGCTGGGCGGACAATACGATCGCCTCGGTCAATACGCCGGTTGGCTCGGTTCCGAATATAATGCCTTCTCGACGCGGATCCACAAGCTCAAGCCTGGCGACAACCCTTATTACCGTGATTGCGACGACGAGGAGTTGAAATTTGCTTTCGCCGGTCTTGAAATAAACAAGGGAATCACAGTCGATCGACTTCATCGTCGGCAATCATTGCTAGATCAGTTCGACCAGTCGCGACGAGTATTGTCCGGAGCTCGTGAGGTTGCGCAATTTGGCGATCTTCGCGACGAGGCCCTCGATATGGTACTGTCTGACCGGCTTCGTCAGGCACTGAGTCTGAAAAGTGAACCCGACAAATTACGAGATCGCTACGGGCGCAACCTGTTTGGACAATCGTTGATCGTCGGACGGCGTATGGTCGAGGCGGGAGCTCGATTTACTACCGTGATCTGGGATATGACCGACGGCGCTGACTCTGGTTGGGATTCCCATGAAGGCCTGACGTCCAGTATGCGAGACCATCTGTTACCGGGACTTGACCGAGGTTTTTCGGCACTGCTTGATGACCTGCGACAGCGCGGCCTACTCGACGAAACGCTGGTCGTTTGCTGTGGTGAAATGGGACGAACGCCGGCATTCTTGAACCGCGGTAACGAGGATGGCCGTGACCACTGGAGTTATTGTTTTCCAGCTATTCTCGCCGGTGGTGGCATTAAGGACGGGTTGGTCTATGGAAAATCAGATCGTCACGCAGCATATCCTTTGGAAAAACCTGTTTCTCCGGAAGATCTCACGGCAACGATTTTTCATGCTCTCGGCATCAACCCCCATGTACCCTTGCTCAATAAACGGGGACAACCGGTGGCCCTAGTCAACAACGGTCACGTAATCGACGTATTCCGATAAAAGAATATAATCGCGATTTTGAGTCCAACATTATTCTGTTTATGCCGGATGAAAAACCGAGGCGGTGCTCAACTAAGAATGCCCGTTACCACGTCGCCTGCAACATTGGTCAATCGACGTTGAATCCCGTTGTGATAAAAGGTTAATTGTTCATGTTCGATACCGAACATGTGAAGGATCGTAGCATGAAAATCGTTCCAAGTGACTGGGTTTTCGACCGCTTTCCAGCCAATCTCATCTGTCTGTCCGTAACTGGTACCCGCACGTAATCCACCTCCTGCCAGCCAGCAGGAAAATCCATAGCGGTTATGATCTCGACCTGGTCCGACCTGGTTCGCTGCGGACTGTGCAAAAGGTGTCCGGCCAAACTCGGTGGTAAAAATAACCAGTGTATCCTTGAGCATATCGCGTTGTTTCAAGTCCTGCAGCAAGGCAGCTACGGGCTTGTCAATACGCTCGGCTTCCTGGGAGTGATTATCCTTGACACTTTCATGCGCATCCCAACTGGCGCGAGGGTTACCCGCGATCGGCCCTCCCGAATAAACCTGCACGAAGCGCACGCCCCGTTCCAGCAGACGTCTTCCTAACAGGCACCGCCGTCCCATATCAGCGGTTTTCTTGTCGTCAATTCCGTAGAGTGTTCGGACCGCTTCGGGTTCGTCGGCGTAACGACTAACCTCGGGTATTGAAGTTTGCAGCTGTGCTGCCAATTCGTAACTGCGGATCCGGGCTAACAGTTTCTCGTCCTGCCCGATTTTATCGAGGTGATTACGATTTAGAAATTCGATAAACTTGCGAGTATCCTGGTCCGCTGCTGGGGAAATGGCTGTGGACGGGAACAGGTCGCGAACTGGCTGATCTCCCCCTGTAAAAACGACGCCTTGGTTTTGACCTGGCAGGTATCCGCTGGTCCAGTTCGAGGCACCTCCGTTGGGACCGCCTCGCTCATCGGGTAACACAACGAAAGCTGGCAGGGTTTCGGTTTCGCTTCCCAGTCCATAGGAAAGCCAGCTACCAAGCGCTGGAAATCCATTGGCCAAGAATCCACTGTTAGAGGCAAAAAGCGCAGGCGTATGGTTCGCTGATTCAGAAACCATGGAACGTATTAGGGTCAATTCATCCGCCATTTTGGCGATGTGAGGAAACATCTCTGAAATCCAAAGCCCGCTCTGTCCCCGTTGCTTGAATTCCCAGTCACTGCCACGCAGCAGTCCGACCTTGCCAAAGAAAATATCCGGTTTTTCATCGGAGCCTAGGGTCTTACCCTGCTTCTTTGTCAACTCGGGTTTATAGTCAAAGGAATCTACATGACTCATACCGCCCACGAGGCTGATCTGGATCGCTCGCTTGACGCGTGGTGAATGATTGGTGTTGGCGGCAGGCTCTGACTGGGCGAACACACCATCACGTTGTAGCAATTCCAGCAGGGCGATACTGCCCAGTCCATGGGTACTCCATTCGAACAATTGGCGGCGGTTCATATTTTTTGGCATCAGCGTCAATCCTATCGAACGACTAGAAATTCATTGGTGTTGAAAAGTGCACGAACCAGTGCCGGCAGACCGTGTTGGGTTACCAGTCGCTGTGCTGCCTGCTGTTCGGCGGTAGTCGGCATTCGACACAGGGTCAATTGGAAACTCCGCTGGACCTGTTTCTCTAGTTGCTGATCACCCACATCCCGCTTTATCCGGCTGGCACAATGATCTGCCATTCGCAGGACGAAGGCATTATTCAGTAGACTCAGTGCCTGCAGCGGTGTCGTTGTCACGGACCGACGCGGAGTTGCTGTAGACGGATCTGGACAATCGAATACATCCAATAAGGCCACCCGGCCACCGCGTGGTGAGAATCGATAAACCGTGCGTCGATTGAGAGCTGGGCTTTCCTGGTCAAACGGTTCGTAGTATGTGGTGCCATTGTTGGGAACAATTTTGACATCCTCAAATCCGGGGCCACCGCGCTGGGGATTCAACACGCCGGCAATCAGGAGCATCCCGTCTCGGACAGCCTCGCCATCAAGTCGTTGCGGTGACTTTCTCCACAGCAGTCGATTTTCTGCGTCGATAGCAGCAGCATCTGCATTGAGCGTAGCAGCCTGGCGATAGGTCGTTGACGACGCGATCAATCGATGCATCGCCTTTAATTGATAGTTCTGTTCCACCAGTTGTTGAGACAGCCAGTCGAGTAACGCGGGGTGACTGGGTCGACCTCCGTTAAATCCTAGGTCGCTCGGCGTATCAACTATGCCTATCCCGAAATGGTAATGCCAGAGTCGATTCATAATCACGCGTTTGAACAGTGGGTTGTCGTCATGGGTGACCCACTCCACTAGTTTCAGGCGTCGATCGCTATCAAGTGCGTCAGCCTCCAACTGCATTTGGAAGTCCAGACCTGGCATCGCCTTGACAATTCCAGGTGCTACTACCTTTCCTTGTTTCATGACGTCACCACGCTCCAGAAAATAAGTGATATCCGGCTTGCGTGCGATATTGGTATAGATCCGGTATTTTTCCTGGCCTTGCAATTCAGCGATCGTATCCCGTAATTTCTTCTGCTGAGTCAATAGTGCCTGATAGTTGGTCTTGTCCGCGGCATTCATTTGCTTGACCAACTCCAATTCCGATACGTAGTTTGTACCGTCTCCGGCTGAAGCAGCAATTGCAGCAGGCGAGAGCGCGAAATCGTAGAGTTGGGCCTTTTCGATGCGGGCCTTGAGATGCTTGCTACCACCGGCGGGCAAATGCCGGAGCCCGAAGGTCACGACGGCCGATTCATCATAGGATTGCAATCCAACACTTTTGTAAGCCTTGCCATAAGGTTGACCGTTTCGATAGCCGGTAATCACACCATCCTTCGTGTAAACAAGGGCAAAGTGAACAGCGTGATCTTTGGCTTCGTTTTCTGCGGTTCCCTGCAACGATTTGGTGCGTACGAATCCATTGCTACCGGCCATCCACCGCTGGGACTCGCGTTCTCCGTAAACGATCGCGTCGAATACCAAACCGTTGGGCGTCTGGATACTGATCGCTGCACCCCCACGCTGGTCTAAGTTGTCCAGTTGGACCCAGGCCTCGAGAGTTTTTTCCGTTAACTTTCGCTGCAACGGTGCCGTGATGACATAGTTGTTGGAAGCCACCACTAGGCCGCCGTTTTCCAGTCGCGGATTGCCTTGGTTCGACCCGTGCATAGTTCCCACACTGTCCTTCAGGTCGCCTTCGAATTCCCATCGAGCAATCGGCTGAGGAGGGTCGGAAGGGGGTGCAATGCCTACTTCTCGCTGCTTGATGATTTCTGCTCGCAGGCGTGAACGCAATGTGTCCAACTGTCGATTTACGTTTTCCAACGGGATGCCAATCTTGTCGATTTCTCCTTTAATCTCCGGTCTCGCTACCTCCCGCGTGCCGTGACTAAAGCCGGCCACAGCAGCGGCCAACTGATAATACTCCTGCTGGGCAATGGGATCGAACTTATGATTATGACAGCGGGCACAATTAACTGTCAGCCCTAGGAAAGTTTGACCAATGGCGCCGACTAGCTCCTCGATCTCATCCGCTCGTGACTGTCGTTTCATTTCTACGCTGCCACCGACGACCGTGTTGTGAATCGCCGCGACAAGGAAACCGCTAGCCGCAAGTCCCTGCGGTGACCCGTTACTGATCACATCCCCAGCTAACTGCATACCAACAAATTGGTCATATCTCATATCGTTATTGAACGCCTGTATCACCCAATCACGGAAATGCCAGAGGTCCTTGCGCGGCATATTTCGCTCAAAGCCATCGCTTTCTCCGTAACGAGCTATGTCCAGCCAGTGTCGACCCCAGCGTTCCCCGTAATGAGGTGAGGCCAGTACTGTTGTCAGTAATTGTTGGTAGGCGGCTTCTGAAGGATCCGCGACAAAGCGGTCAACTTCCTCCGGCGTGGGTGGTAAACCTAGAAAATCAAAATAAACGCGACGGATGAGCTGGCGAGGGTCCGCGTCCGGAGCAAAACCGAGACCCTGAGTTTCCAACCGGGACAACACGAATTGATCGATCGGATTACGAATGCGCGTTGTGTTTTCTACTTTCGGAATTTTTACCTCTGCAAGTGGCTGCAGTGCCCACCAGTCATAGCCCGCACGATCGTCGGTGGTAAATCGAAAGATATTGATGGGAGTCGTTCCCCACGAGGCACCCTGCTGGAACCACTTGTTGAGGATCTGTAATTCTTCGGGTGCCAGTGGTTTTTCAGGCGGCATTTCTTTCTCTGAAACACGCTGCCACAGTAGGCTGTCGGTGGGCTGATCCCCGTGAATGGATGGTCCACTCTCGCCACCCTTAAGAGCACCCTCACGCGTGGACAAGTCCAACTTACCCTTAAGATCAAATCCGTTGTGACACTGGATGCAGCGTCGTATCAGTAGAGGTGCGACCTGTTGGTCAAAAAAACGATCGGCCGCCTCATCAGCAATAGCGCCAACGGCTGCCACATTGATGGCAACTAGAACCAGACACCAGCGAACCGGCGAACCATAGCAATGCTTTAGATCCATGTTCAAACTTGCTTTCTTCCCACATGAGGGGTGTGATTGCGGTCCTGAATACTTGCGCACCATCAGGAACTCTATGTGTGAAGTGAAATAACCCGTTATTCAACCAAGCTGGATTGATTTAGTTGTCCCGCCTCGAATGCTATTATTCCACACATCGCCCAGCATAACATCAGCCAAACGTCGTAAAACGCGAAAAACCACCTTCGTCAGTGTAACTGACGTGCATTGACTTGGCTGGCTGCAGCTCTACGTCTGTGGCCGTTCTACGTTTACCCAATGCTCGGTGTTAGCTAAAATAAAAATATACCAAATCAAGATATTGGGACTTGCCATGTGTGAAACATTGACCAATTTAAGATCTGCAACCACGATTGTGGCCTACATAAGCGTGGGGCTCCAATCGAGATTATCCTTTGATGCTTGCCGGTGGAGAAAACCTAGGAATCCGCCACCTCCATTTTGTATCTTGATGAGGGTCTGTGTCCGCTGAAGCGGATACTGGTGCAGTACGCTGTCAAAGTGCAATTAAAACCGCGTAACACGCTATAATACAGCGTCCTTGAATGACCATGAATTCATCCTGTCGGAACAACCCATGCCCACCTTGATACATCGATTTCTTGATTCTCTCGCTGCTCCGGCAATTTGCTTCACGTTGATGCTTCTGAGCACAATACCTTTGTCCGCCGCAGACAAGGCAACGGTAACTGGTCAGAAACCAGTGCAAAACAAGTATCACCTCGAGGAGGGGCAAGTATTTGAAATCACGGTTCGGGTCGATCAACCGTCGCAAATGTTTCCCAACGCTCGCCTTCGTGTTTCCTGGGATTTATTAACTGCAGATGATCCTGACAATATCCCGCGGGGACCGGATGAAGCCGTGTCGGCATTGAGAAATGACGAGGCCTTGGGTATTTACACGACACCCACAGCCAATTGGAGTAAAGTGCTTCATGCTTTGGATTCCGACGTCTACCTCAACTATCGCGCACCGGTTTCGGGAACGTATTCACTGACGATTGCGGCCGAAGAAGGTTCCGTGAAGACCCATCAACAATCGCGTTGGCGGGAACCGGGCAATATCCGCACGCTGGACGCTCCGCCACTGACGGTCGCATGGCCCAAAACTGCTACGGTCGCCGTCAGTTACCGTTTACACCATTTTACGTATGATTATGCAATTACGGAACAAAACGGGATTGAATTTGAACCCAATGATACTCCCGAGCTTGCACAACCAATATTGTTACCATCTGCGGACGCTGATAGCTCTCTTTCGGTGTTAGGAAGCGCAGACGATATTGAATATTTTGATAACGGCGATTACGGTCGCAGTGGTGACGATTGGTTTCGAATCGATTTCCAAGGCAAGACGGAACGTTTGTTGACGGCGTGCCTGTCCATTCCGGATCAACAAGTGGCCGCTCGCATCCGTGTTTATCGGGTCCCGCTCGACCAGACCAAGCAGGGACGCCACCGACCCATGCCGGGCCACTTAATTCCCTTGGAAGAATATTCTAGGGGACTCAATGAAAATGAGCGAAGTCACCAACAGCAAGAACAGCATCGTATTGCCGTCAACCGAATCTTAGCTCCCGGGGAGACTTACTTTTTGCGAGTCGAGGCAAATTCGCCGGCTTATGATCTGGAATTGAGGTATATAAAACCAGCGCCGTATACGGACCCACGGCAATCCATTCGTCACGCGTTATACGACCATATCGGCCAGGTTGATGCGTGGCTCACGAATCGTCCTCGGGGTGCCAGTGTGGACCGTCGCATCCGCGACTCAGGCAATTTGCTGGGTACCAACTGTATGAGTTGCCATACTCAGTCAGGGGTCTGGGGACCAGCAGTGGCACTGGAAAATGGCTACAGTGTGAAGAATGTTCAGCTGTTCCACCATTTGATCAACACATGTTATCAGTCATTGCGTCCAACCAATGTTCTTAAAGACGCCGCCAACAACACGAGTCTGGCTCCTCTAGACCTGGGAGACGGACCGGCAGGCACACGAGTCGCTGGACATGCCATCGTCGCCTTAGAACGCTTCATGATTCCCCGCAAGCTTCAAAGTAAACAGCAACTGCGAACAGCGAACTTCATTCTGCAGTCGGCCGATCCCGGCGGTATCAATGCAGCTGGCCCCGGAGCAAACGTAGGGCAGGGGGTGGTTTACAACTACACGGGTGAAATTTTAGCCAACGCATGGCTGAAACAAAAAGAAGAGCGGTTCTTTCGCGCACTGGAAGAAAAAGCAGCAAAGATGCTCACGATTAACGTCAAATATGCAGACGACCTCGGCCATCGGATCGAATTTTTCAAGCGATATTTCCCTCAGGATTACGTTTCTCAGGCGACCAAGCTAGCTCAGCTTGGCACAAACGAGGAGACGCGGGACGGATTCATTGAAACGGCGAAACAGCTTCAGTTAAAAATAGATGCGCAGGTGGCAGTCGATTTAGAAAGGTTATTAGAAATTCAATTGGACGATGGCGGTTGGGGATTTAATCCGGGCACGCTAGTCGATGGAAGCTGGACGGTTCCCGACATCACGACTTCCGATCCCAGTCCTACCTCAACATCGTTATTGGCTTTTCATGCGTTGGGGATGCCGACAGAACACGAGGCGGTCAAAAATGCCATTGCCCATTTGGTGCGTAATCAAAGACCTACGGGGATGTGGAAACTTGCTTCTCAAACGGGGTTCGTTTCGACAAGTTATGCCTTAAACGCACTTTCACGATATTACCCCGAGATTCCCCAAGAGTTTAACATCACGGATTACGAGCTCGCCAAAAACACCGAATTATCTCAGATCATTTCCACGTTACGTCGCGGCTACATAGATGCCCGTCCTGAACTCTTGCCATTAGCCGTTCGGTTCACAGGCCATCGTTTGGCATCCGTCCGATATTACGCATTCATGCTGCTAGGGCGAATTCATCAATCCGAGGGTGTGGATTCGGTCGTAACCGGATTGGGTGACCGCAGCAAGCAGATTCGTGAGGCGGCACACTGGGCACTGCGACAAACACTTATCGACGATCACGGTTGGCCTCAGGTATTTAAAGCGGCCATGACGGGCGACGACTACCAACGAGAAGCAGCCATTCGCGCGTTGGTGATGAAGGTGGACAGCGAGCTTCCAGATTCTCAACTGGATCACGCCCAATTAACCAGTACACTAAATCACGCATTGAACCTAGACCCACATCCGGCTGTACGTGCCTGGGCAACGCGATCCGCATGGCAATGGTGGGTATGGAATCCTGCCACTCGACCCGCGCTAAACGACGCTTGGGTTAAACTTCTGACTCGGCCCGAGACGAACGCGTTGGCGGAAGTTGCCTTGCGTTACCAAAGTCATGCATTGTTCGTTGCCAACGGGCATGTTGCCAATGGCTCAAGACAACATCAATACAAGCACCTAGCAGAACTTTTCTCCACGCTCAGGGAAGTTCGTGACCAGTTGAGTAAAGATGAGCCCGTCACTCACCACAGGCTGACTCAAAGACTCGTGGCTATTGCCGCGACGTTTCATAAACAACGAGGTGGTGATGGTGGACCGGGGCAGCTTGGGTATACCACGCCGTTCGCCAATGAATTATTCGGTTCTGCTATTTTAGATCAACTAAAGTCAATTACTGAACAGGAACCTCTCGCAACGCGATACGGCACGGGTTTTCAGGCGACGCTCGAAGGTGCAGCCAACATCCCCAATGAACCCTTGCAGCAGTTACTAGTGGACTATTCGATCAATGGACCAGAACATATTCGCCCGCTTGCATCCGAGTCGATTAGCGACCCGCGTTTGGTTTCGTTAGTCGCCGTGCCTGAACAGCTTGAGCCAATGATCGCGCAACTTTGGCGCGGAGCGATGGAACCGCCCCGGAGACCACAACTGTCCGAGCCGATCCTGAAAATGTTTGCTAAAGTCGGTTGGATCATTCCTGAAAGCGAGGAACAAAAAAACGAGATTCTGCACTACCTGATTCCCGACTTGACAACCTATCAGAGTCCAACGGTGATTGAAGCGATCGAGGACACGGCCGCGAAAGCCACGGCACTGCAACAACAGTCGGCGAACTGGTACGTCGCGGATCGATTGGGCCAAGCGGTTGCGGAGAATCCAGATCTCCATTTTGAGAACCTAGTTACCGCATTCCCCGAGACAATCAATCATGATACGCATGCCAGATTCTGGCTGCAGAGTATTCCCTGGATCCTGCAATACAAAACGGCTGTGCCTAAGATTCAAGTCGACGCCAAGCAGTTACCACCGATTGACCCCTACGAAGAATTGCGAACACGAGCCCTTTCGATTTACATCGCTCAGCTCTCGGAAAAAGCCAATCCGCAAAACAGGAAGCTGGCTGTGGATTTAGCCAATAAGACATCGATGAAACGCAACCCAGAGATTCTCGTCGCGTTGGACTCACTCATTCAATTTGAAACAGCAAAAGATGTACTGGATAATGCCAAGAAGGTTTTGTCGCAAAGTCAGGGTGAATTTCAAAAATCTCTGGTTGCCGCCATTACAAAAGAACCGGATCATGGGTTTAGTAAATCGGATCAGGTAGAAATTCCAGATGACTTCTTCAATGACATCGTGTTTTTTCGTGATTACGTCATGCCGGAAATGACCAAGGTGCTCAGGGGAGATGAACGTTCCTGCATGATTTGTCACGGCGAACCAGGTCGCGTTCCCTCGATGGAATTATTTGCGCCGGATCAGGTAGGTTTTCTATCGGTAGAGCAACTGCTGGTTAATTATCGCATCCTGCAACACCGCGTGGATACAAACGACATCATGTCATCGAAGCTGTTGCGAAAACCGCTCAATGTCCAATCTGGCAAAGAGGATGGGCATCAGGGAGGTCGGCGTTATCAGCCAAATGATCCCGGCTATCTAATCCTCAAAGCATGGATCGAAAATCAGGTTGTCATACAGGACCAATACGGATTACCCGAGCGCGATAAAAAATAACGAATGTGGATTCTTTTGATCCGTGTAGCGCAGAGTTTTCGCTGGCAGATGTTTTTGAATACCTAAATCGCAAATGTTCTTTTAGAACCGAAGGAATTGCAAAGTTTAGTCATCAAATTTTACGCACTGCCATTCGTCTCGGTTTGCGGTAACATCAATAACATTGCCGTCTGGGTCAAGTACTTTGAAAGACCGTCCCGGGCCTGCAGGTAAATCGACTTCTGTTCGATCTTTGACGTCGCCTTTGGAGATGTCGGCACCCCATTGAATCGCACGATCCCAGATTTCCTGGAGATTGTCGACAATCACGCCAAAGTGAATGTACTCGTTGCCTTCCTCAAAGCCCGGTCGATCACCGTCGTACGGCAGCAAGGTAATATTAATACACCCGTCAGTGATGTCCATCGAGTCCCGCTGAGGCCGCCAGGCGAAAAATTCAAATCCGATTACGTTGGTATAAAAATCTCGCGACCGCTCTAGGTCAGAACAGCGCAATGCCAGATGAGCCATGCGGGTGTTTGCCATGAATGCTTGCTCCGTTCGAGTTACCTGTTGTACTACACAAAACGTAATCCGCTGTGGTTTATGTAATTCATTGTAATGACTTCATTGTCGGTTTCCAGCGCCTATATGGCATTGTTGAGTCGCTGTCGTTTTTAGTTCGTTATTTGGATTGATATGTGCAGTGGAGTCCAGTAACCTATCAGCTATTATAAGGAAGTTAAGCACCCGGCAGTTACGTATTGGAATTGTCTCATTAAATGGAAAGATTTCCGCCATGCCAGATGAAAACTTAGGATTGCCCGGCATTGTTCCTCCGCAATCGGATGTACCCGTGTTTAACTGCGTGGTTCATGTAACAATCGATGGAGAAGGACAGGTTTTCGCCAAGACTGCAAATCTGGCGGGTATTGAATGTCACGGCACCAGTCAACTCAATGTTCTGAGCAAAATTGTCCCATTGTTTAAGGAACGCGTCGGTGCACTACACCGCAGCGGAGAACCCATCCCTTGGATCGATGTTGAAACGCCCACCGACGATACCCAGGTACTTCTCGTACCCGTTCATCTTTGAACAATCACATACGCGGTTGCGATCATATTTTTAAAATCCGATATTGGATGCTGGTGATTATCGGCTCTAATCCGGTTTTTCAATGAGTTAAAGAGATTAATATCGAAACAACTCGTTTTGTTAGGTGCTTAGTATTAGTGACGTGTAGTCCAAATCCCACACGAGCCACACCCATGGAAAAGAAATATCGTTTTGTCGTCGGCATTACAATGACGGCAATCGGAATCTACTTGTTGCTCGCCCCTAAACCACCAATAGCATTAATACCTGGGGAGTTTGAACAGCAAGAGGCGCTGCTTGTCGCCTACGAAAAACAACCCTCCAATCAGGCCTACCGAGAAATACATGAAAAACAGCGGTTGACCTTAATTGATATTATTGTCGAGTGTCACACATCGGTAGATATCAAGTTGCTTGTTTCTGACGACGAATCATACCAATCCGCTAAAACTCATTTGGCCGCCCGAAATGTAGAACTGGATAATATAGAATTTATCCATCAACCTTTCGATTCGATGTGGATGCGTGACTATTGTCCGATCCAGCTTAATACAGCCTCCGGCAACCGCGAATGGCTCGACTTTGATTATTACATGCCCGGCGACAGTTGGATCAACGAGCAGGGCATCCGCCAAGATCGCGCAGATGATGATAATGTCATTAGCCGCTTAGCAAAAATTGAAGGTGTGCCCCTACAAGATGTTTTTCGTTGTCAGACTTAATGAATCGTTATAAATCTATGACAACGCATCAATACATACAGGGCGTTAAATCAAAACCGATTGACCATAATAAACCGTCGCGCTTACGGATCGACAGCGAACGCGCGTAACGCTTCAAGCGAGACGATTTCTAGCGCACGTTGGTGCGTGGACTCAAGAACGACGCGTGGAGCCATATTGTTCTCGTAGGCCTCCCGCCAGCGTGCGGCGCAGAGACACCAACGGTCGCCGGGCTCGAGACCGGAGAAACCATATTCCGGCATGGGTGTGGAAAGGTCGTTCCCAGCGAGTTTGGAGAACTCAAGGAACTCGGCTGTCATTTCCACACAAATGGTGTGCGAACCATGATCCTGATCATTAGTGTTACAACAACCGTCGCGGAGGAATCCCGTCAACGGATTAGTGCTACACGTCTGGAGCGGACCGCCCAAGACATTGAGTGATTCGTTGGGGTCTACTATTGCAATCATCTGATGTATTCCACGTTGAGTTGCGAGCCTGCGGCGTTCAGACCGCGAAAGGTTGGTGTTTTTTGTGCCTGCGGGTTCGACGAATGGACTGAACCATGATTCAGGAAACAACATTCAAGATATCGTGAAGATTGAGGTGTGTCGAGAGTGGTCGTGCTGCCTCTATGCGACGGGGGCGGATAGGTTTCGCTATTGTTCACTCACGGGAATCGGCTTTCTCGATGAATTCAAACTCGGCCACGACCGCTCGATGATCCGATACCCAAGGTCCCTTGTGAACCGCTTCTGATGTCTCGGCATTGCCCTGTGGCTGCCCCTAAGCAGGGGCAATCTGATAAACAAATTGTAGACGTTTCTTAAAAGTGGTCGTTTGGTTGCTCGCTTGGTATTTGATTTGCCGTTTCTTCCGCATCAGCGTTTGCTTTTTTATTTTTAACAATAATTATAACCACGATAACAACGACAACTGTAATGACGAGTGGCACAACACAAATAAAGAAGATAATTATGAGCTCCGGTAATCCCGGCATTCCAAAAGCGATCATGATAAATGCTTCCTTCAAATATGAGTTGCTCGACAGTGATTGATGTTAAGTTTGTTCAATTTCAACATTTTCTTTGGCTAGTATCCAGCCGACCACAAGATTAATTATATCTTATCATCACAGTGAATACAAAAACCAGCCAGCACCCGTGGTGGTCCCTAACCAGTTGTGATTTGGTAAGCTGGTCGAAGGTGGTCTCGATGAGGTCACGTTTGAAATGGTCCATGTGTTTGTTCCTGTGTTAAATGGAGGTGTGTTATGGACGGTATCGTTCCCGTTTCTTTTGCCGTAGCTGTCTTGATGTTTTTTCTTGTTCGTTCAATTGTTCGTCGGACAAAATCACCGGAAGGAAAAGCCGCTAAAAAAGAGTTGGATCGCCGCAAGGCACTAGGCGAGGGTGGTTTTCTTAGCTCGTTGCCAACAATCTACTATTCTCTCGCGATATTCTGCGGCATTGTTCTTCTTCTTGCCACAGTATCTACTTCCCAAAATTCCAGTGATACCGAAACAGGAGCAATGATCGGTTACACCGTCGGTGCAGTACTATCTATGTTTGCCGTTGGCAGAGTTATTGAGTTGTTACAAAAATCTCACGTCGCATTAAACACACTCATCGAAATAGAAAAGTTCAAACTGAAGCGTGCCGATTCAAACGCGCCCGTCGAATAGCCCTGCACTAAGCCCGGGCTGTTGCTGAGATGGATACTGTTGCTGAGGTGGATACTGAACGGCTTAACTGCTAGCTCAATCCGCGACGTTGGATTCCTCGTTGTTTAACGGGATCGATGGTAAAGATGATCGCACAGGTTGGAGACCTATTAAACCCAGAAGTTGCGGGATCTGATTCACGGGTTGCCGATCATAATTTTTGACAACATCAGACAAACGATCCCAAGGCACCAAATCAGGATGAGTTAAGTCTGTTGTTGAATGATCAGTACCGTGTTGCCATCCCGCTAAATATTGTTCGGCGCACCAACGTTGGTGTTCGATTTTAGCAAGTTGGTCGACTTCCGCTTCAGTAAACTCAAGCAAAGAGGCCGTCCCGTCTGACAAGGGCTCAACGCTTGCCCCGATGTACCGTAACTTCGCATAAATGTGGTCAGCTTGCCGGCGATTCGCTTCCTTGTAATGTTCCGCTAATTCACTCCAATTACAAACCGCGTTGCTGTCTTGATCCTGTTCTCGGTCAGTCAATTTACTGTCAAGATATTTTTGATGGATATGTTTAGCGAGCATATCGATTTGTTCTAGCACGATTGCTTCTGCTGAGCAGACAGAATTACCAGAGCCGAACAATTCGGGATTTTGGGAATCGCTGTCATTCCACCCAGATGGAATTAACTGAGAGCCGTTACGAGTTGAGTGAATCGAAATCGCAATTTGGCACGCGGGTATTTCATGTAGATTTTTTGCTTTGAGATATGTAAGTAGTGCATTGGTACTCGAATCGTCACAAATGAACAGGCTCGTCAGTTCAGGTTGCTCGAGAGAATGACAAACCGCTTTAAGGGCATTTAGCGGTGTATCGGTATCGATGGGATTGAACTCAACCAAACGATGAATCTGAGGATATCGTTTGTTGATTTGATCACAGCACATAGTAGAGTTCGGTGAAATATACGTGATACGTATTTGTTGTCCGGAATCGGAAATAAAACTGCGAGCAATTTGAGTGATACAGTGTGTCGTGAGTTTACTTGCACCAAGTATAATGATTTCTCTAGATCGGCCTTTGGCGATGTGCCTATCGAGCGAAGTATTATGGAAAAAGGATCGCATAATCATATTTGGCATGCTGAATTGACTTAGTTCAATGCTCGGTAGTTTCAGTTGATCGATGACTAAACCAAAAGCAATAAAATTATCGATGTGGATATGACATTGGACTGTTGTCGTTTCGGGATCACCATCGCGATATTGTTGAATCACTGACAAAACAGCTAGGTTATCATCGTCCTTTGAAAGGACTAAGAAGCAAGTTGCACAGTTTCCAAAACCGGCAGCTTGCAATACACCAATGTCACAAGCACATCCCTCAATATGAAAGATAGAGATTGAGGTTGAGAGGTCAAAGTCTAATTTGTCGATACCTAGATGATCGACAAGAACTACATCTCGTCCGGACTCAGCATAATCGTGCGCCAGTTTGATTCCCCGTTGACCAGCACCGCAGATTACTACGTGGCCATGCAGACTACGAATGATCCATAGATTGAGCTTTTTCTCAAACGCTAGTAACAATGTTTTAAACATTGCGCCAGAAATAATAATCGCCGCTCCCCAGCGTGCGATTTCAAGGTGCCAGGTCGCATCATCAATAGCGCCGGATTCGAGAGTAAACAACTGTAGTGCACGATAAAGAGAGGTCAGTAACGGTTGAACACCGGAATGGGGGTGCGCCTGGTAAAAGCCGACCGTGCCCAACATGCAAACAAGTAGTCCGACAAAAAACATGGCGCACCACGACAGCCGAGTAATGCTTTGCCTAACGAAACGAATAATGTTGACCATTGTTGTTTTCTATGAAATCAAACTTTGTCTTTTATTGCAACTACCCACATCATGCCTAAATTACGATTTTCGGAACGCCTTGATTTGCGGAATTAATTGTTCGATGCCTGTTGACCGGAATTTACCAAAACCTCTGATCGTGTCAATTCCGTGTAGTTGTGATCCTGTTGCACCCCAAGCGGTGACATTTTGCAACCGAAATGGCAAGATGGGCCGCTGGTAATGGCGAGCAAATGCTGTTTCAATGGCAACCCATTGTGAATTGTTGGATTGCTCGGTAAGCATCACAATAACAACGTTCGCATTCCTAATTGCCTTTTGGATCTGAACTCCAAAAGGTGGGCCATTAGTCTCCATGTCGTCACCATCAATCCACACATTGATTCCGGCAGCTTCGAGTTTTCTTACAATTGGGAAGACCGTTCGGTCGTTCCGATGTGCATATGAAACAAACACCTCCTGAGTCGCGTTTTTTGTTCTTATCTGAACAGCAGAATGACGAGGTTCTTCGCCACCTTGCTCTTTTGTCGGGATTAGTGAATATCCGTTAGTAATTCGGAAATATGGATTTGAGTGCTGCAGTTTTCTTCGAATTGAATTTTCCGCTTTAGCAGCGGCGGAGACTGTGTCCGAGAACTTAACAAGTTTACTTTGTAAGTAGGTAGGAGAAACTTTGTTGTTATAGATTACCGCCGCTCCCCATCGAGTGAACACAAAACAGTCGTCTAAGATGATATTCCAGAGTTTCGAAGTAAATCCACGTTTGTTTTCTTTGTAAGGGCCAATATTGACAAATGTCTTGCCACGTTTGCGCAACATATTGTCGATGATTTGTTCGTTGTTCATAGGGCTTGACTTCCTACGGACTCTGTTTTGTACGAGACTATAAATGCGGCCATTGAAGTTTCTCGCTTTGTGATGTGTAAATGAGTTTGCGTCAAGGGGCTAAAAAATTGATCAACCATAAAGGGCCTTATCCGTTGTCTCATTCCCCATTTATTGTATCAATCGTAGCATGTTTTATTATCGTGGCAAAAAATACTCGGCGTGTACGCGTGGTCCTATGCGGAAGGTATGTGGCGTTGATTGTTTTCGGAACACTATGTTACTATTCGCCCACCATAGATCTTGTTAATTAGCTAGGTAACGATTATGAGCGTGATGCGGGAGAAAATAAATTGCCCTAGTTGCCAAGCGATATTAGATTTATCCCCATTTGCAGCGGGAACGGTGATTACATGTGGTAACTGTCAACAACAGTTGACGACTCCAGGCGACAGTCCAGATCAATTACAAGAATCATCCCCAATTAAGGAACCATCGAAGGACAAAGTCGATGATTTACTGACGTATTATACCGCACAGACAGGAGACGACCTATTATATAAAGCTAAGATAGATCAAACGAATCGCGGCATACCATATTATTGTTGGGTGTTCCTGATGCTCGGCGGTTTGTTCCTCTGTTTCTATTTCGCATTTCACTTATTTTCTGGCATGTCGTCCCCCTTCCGTCTGAGTCCTGACGTGGCGAGCGAGATTACGGGCCCGGATGTTCCTGTACCGGCTGGAGTTGAGCCGGATTTAAAGATGGCAGAGCTTGTCACGGCAAAGCTTAATTCGCTATGGCGGGAAGATAAGTGGGCATTTGCTTCATCTATCGTCAATGGACACAAGGTTAGAGATCCGATAAGTTGGTCATCCGACGTACAGAAAACCGATTCACTAGTTGATCCGATTCAAGCAACGATCACGATGAGGAATGCGAATTTAGACTTTAGCCTCGTGTTTGTTTACTCATGGAAAGAAGGCAAGTGGAAGCCCCTTAAACTATTTGAAACAGGTCGTTCGACGAATTGGGTTTCTGCAAATCTCGAAGCATTGTGCAATAGTGGCATGATGGAAAAGGCTTTTTGGCAAATGCATAATAAATAGTTGCACACCAT
>TARA_B110000263_G_scaffold79395_1_pt1 | contig 20193 bp, 32 predicted proteins | sample TARA_B110000263 | Tara Oceans TARA_B110000263 (sample SAMEA4397730) | marine metagenome | biome: Polar Biome; feature: [MES] marine water layer (ENVO:01000295) within the mesopelagic zone...; material: water (ENVO:00002006), including particulate matter (ENVO:01000060) such as......
GAATAGGTTAGGTAAAGACTTAACAGATGCGGACATGGCTAGCATAGAAAAAATGGTAGAGCTTAAACTATCCAGAGCAAATCCTGATGTACAAGAATTTTTAAGAGCTAACTATAAAACGTATGATAACATACGTATACATAACAATAGAACAATTACAAAGACTAACTTAAGAAGAATTAAAGATGGTATACCCCCACAAAAATTGATATCTTATCTACCTGGGTATACACCACTGATTGCTGACGGAGCCATAGATGTATCTCTGAATGGTAAACTGATAGCTAACGTAGCCAGCAAAGAAGCAGCACAAGATTTTATAGAGAAGAATTTAAAAGCATTAGCAGACAATGACAGTATACGGATAACACCTGCTCATCCTACCCTAGATGCTTTTGCCCCAGCAGAAATGACGGGTGCTTTACTAGAAAGTTCTGAACTGACAGTAGCCCAGATAAGAGCACTTAAAGCAGAAGGTAAGATTATAGGTAAGCAGAATTTTGTAGATGTAATGTTTAATGCTAGTAAGGTACGTGACAAAAAGCTATTTACAGATGGATTTAGATTTGAGGATGCCATGGACAGGTACGCATACGGGTCATATAAGTATGCGGAGATGGGAGAAATGGGTACAGACATAGATGCAGCTGTTAAGTTCCTAAATGAAGTAGGGGATACAGCCGGAGCTAAGTACATGAAGGACTACGGAGACATACTATTAGACAGAAGAATTTTTAAACTAGAAGAACAAGTTAATGCAATAGTAAATAGTGGTATAGAAATAGCCCACAAAATTCCTGTAGTATCTGAAGCTCTTACTAAGCTGGGTATCAGACCTGGTAGTGACAGCCTTAGAGCTTTAACTGGAGCCATAACTTCTATTGGCTCATTCACTTCTTTAGGATTTAACATTGCTACTTCCATACTACAGTTAAGTATTCTGGGTATGAACGTAGTTCCTAGGCTAGGATTTAAACCATTCATTAAGGCAATCAGGTCAGCTAGGACTGCATTTAAAGAGGGCACAGAGTCCTACGCAAAGTATAACAAAGGACTAGAAGATTTAAATTTACATTTAAATGTGATGGACGGTAGGGTGGATGATATACTTAGAGGCTCCCTTAAAATAGGTAAGACTAAAAGTGTAACTGGTCTTAACCTTAGAGAGAATGCTAGAAAACTTAAAGATTTATCTATGATACCATTCAATGGAATGGATAAGTATGCTAGAGTTCTATCCTATATTGCATCCAATGACATGGCAGAAAATCTAAGTAAAAGAATTATGAAGAAAGTAGAGAGAGCAGGACTAAGCTTAGAAAAATCTACTATAGAAGAAATAGATAACGTGCTACAACCAGCAGAGAGAACTTTATTCCACCAGTCTAGAAGACTAGGTAAGTCTTTGACTGATGCTAATGTTAAAGATGAATTCTCTAAAGCATTTGTAAGAGAAACTAACTTTACGTATGACAAGAGTAACGTACCATTCCAGTTTAATAACCCGGCACTTGCTCCTGTCCTGCAGTTTAAAACATGGGTACAGAAAGAAACTATGTTTGTATACAAATCTTTTGCACAAAGACCTAAGGGTAAAGGAGTAACTTTGGCTGAACAATATGAAGATTTTGCTAAGATATCCGGAGCATTCATTGCACTAGGTGGTGTGTTCAGTATGCCAGGTACAAACGAACTAGACCTACTAACTAGAACAGTCTTTGGATACTCCCCTAAGAATTCTATGATGGAGAAAGATAATCCATTTATGGATATCTTGTCTGGGGGTATACCAATGGGACTAGGCGTATCCATGGAAGGAAGAATGGGTCCGGGTAATATCTTTAGTCTGATAGACACGGACAACTTGTTTGGTATATACCCAACTAGATTATTCAAAGCATCTACGTCCCTGTTCAAAGGAGATATAGATAGGGGACTGAACTATCTTTCCCCAAGATTTATTCAGAATCTAAGGCAAGGATACAACATAACTCAAACAGGAAAACTTATGAGTAGTTATGGAGGCAGCCTTGTGTTTGATTTTGATGAGATGGGACAAAGTCCTATGGCAGGAGGAGTGCTTAAGATGTTGGGGTTTGAGACTCCTAATGAATCTAGAAATAGAATCATGAAATACTCCTTGGATGCTCAATCCAAACATACAACATATAGCAGGAAGAGAGCTGAGTGGAGTATCTTCCGGGCATTGGATGATGGAGACCTAGAAGAAGCCTATGAAATTATAGAGGAAACTGGGTTAGATAAGAAAGCAACTCTAAAAAGATACAGAGATACTAGAGGTAAGACTGAAGCAGACCGTAGGAACTTCCCTGGTACAAATATTAATAAACAATTAGAAACAGATGTTGAAGCGTACAGAGACAAATTTAAATAGGGAGGTATGAATAATGGATATTGCACAATATATTCCTTGGATACTAACTGGTGTTATGACACTAGCCGGTTATTTATTTAAGAATAAATACGCACAGCTTAAGAAAACTATAGAAGTTTTCACTGAGATGTGGGCTGATGATAAAGTTACTCCAGAAGAGTGGACTGAATTCATGGCTGAAGCTAAGAAACTTTTAGGTAAGTAGGAGGTAGTACATGAGTGAGCCTATTGGAGAGAAGACAGAGATGCAGATAAACCTTAAGTGGTTTATCCAGATACTAGTTGTCACTGCGTTAGCAGTATGGGGGTACTTCGGTATCACTGAGAGGATAAACTTCCTTGAGCATGAGCAAGAGATTGCTAGTATCAATGCTAACTTAAACTCTGAGTTCAGAGTTAGGTGGCCGAGAGGCGAACTCGGTGCACTACCTGATGACGCTGAGCAGAACATGCGACTAGATATGATAGAAAAGATTCTAGATAAACTAGAAGGTAATGTGAACACTTTAAAAGAAGATTTATACCAGACTAAATACGACATGAAAAACGGACATAGTAAGTAATGGACTATCCTGTTATAGCAAGTATAGTAAGAGACTTAGGTTTCCCTATAGTTGTGGCCCTGTTTGTCTTGCTAAGATTGAATGGCAGCCTAGATAAACTAAAGGTAGCTATAGATAATCTAAGTCATGAGATGCAGGATAGGGATGAGAGTCTAGTCAAGCTTACCAGTAAGGTAGACATGTTAGAACGCACAGTATATAGATTGAATAAAAGAAAGAGGCAAGTTCTTAACAAACTTGCCTCTAAGGAACAGCACAAGGAGAAAGATATTGGAGAATAAATACTGTTCCTCTAATGTTTATCTGTAGAGTTTCTTTTAGGCTCAACAAACATCTCAGGGAATTCCCCTTCAATATAGTCAGTCCAACTTCTATCACGTAAGTTAATTACTTCCTGCCCATCTTTCTCTGCAGCATCTGTAATCTCTATAAATTTATTGAGTAAGTCTATATCATCCTTAGCTCTATAGTAATGCATGGTACTCTTTAATAATTTCTCTGATGTAGTGTCGGGTAATATTACCTTGACTAGTTGAGCCATCATAACTCTAGCTTTAAAGAACACTGGCTCTTCCCAGCCATCTAGTAGGTGTAGTTTTAGTTTACCTAAACTTAACAAAGATGCCAGGATAGGAATATTTTTATCTACAAACGTAGTGTTCTGAAAAGATAACATGAATTGCATACTAGCTATTTCCTTTTCTCTATCTGCTATATCAAAGTATCTAGGCAATCCAAATATATTACCTAACTCTGTTATTACTACTCTTTTTTTGTTGCTCATTCTTTTGTTCCCTTGTAAAACTTTCTTCCACTAAGTCCCGTATATCTTTCTCCACATAAATAGAAAAACTACACGGAAAATATACTGTATTAAAATCTAATCTTTGTATGATGTATAGTACTCTGTCTCTGGATAGATTATAAAACAAGTAACCAACATCAGATGTCTTAGGATTAATCTCATACCAATGTAATCCTTTGGATACCTCAGCAGTCTGAAGGTATGATGTTGTAGTCCACATGTCTTTGGCAGAGTAGTCTATTAACTGTTCATGTACCCACCCAACAAATAGAGACTCATTGGTAGTACCAATAAATCTTTTAAGATTTAAAGAGTCATACCTTTTGAGTACCAACTCTATCATCCTAGACCACAAACTTATTCGGGTGTCTGCCCATATGCTACCAGATATTATAGGACTCTCAGTAATGGACACACTTAATACAGATAATAAGGAAAGTTTCTTTACTAAATTTACGTAAGCATCCATGTTTTAACATACTCCCTAAAGTCTGGATAAAATTTAACAGGTAGTTCATCTTCTTTAGAAGGAGACGGAGTAGCAAAGAACATAATCATACCATGCTCTTTCATAGCAGCAGTAATCTCACGTTTCTGTTGAGGTACAGAGACATACCCTTTCTTACATTGTATTCCTACCCATACTCTATCCCCAGACTTTGGATGGTATAACCCCACGACAATGTCAGCTTTACCTTTACTACCCCTGGATTCTATGATGTAAAACATCAAGCCTTCTAGCTTGGTTAGTACTGCACTCATTACACTTCTAGTTTTCTTTTCAAATCTGTACCCAATCTTATACATATGCTTAAATCTAGGAGTTCTACTTAGCTTACTCACTGTGGTTAGCATTCCTGTTACATAAATCTAAGTAGGTACACCCACTACAAATATACTGAGGTACATCCGTAGGTCTGGGTGGTAGAGTTTCCTGTAGTATAGAGGTAGTGATGGTGTTCACATGGTTATCCAGCCAAGGTTTCCAGTAGTCATACTTCTGGACTTCTCTACTCATCTTTTCAAATCGGGTATCACAAGAGATAACTACGTATTTATTTTCCATGCTACTTCTCTTAGTATACATCAGTACCCCATAGGGTACGTTTAAGTGTAGCTTTTCTTTTGCGTAGTACATCCACAAGAGTATCTGCTTTAGATGGTACGGATGGTACTTAAACTCTTTCCATTTCCATAGCTCAGTACTCTTAAGTTCCATAGGGATGTAGTACTGTTGGTCTTTGTAGGTGTACTCATGCACAAAATCGGTGGTGGCAGTGTATGTTACATCCTCCGTAATGTTTAAGTGAACAGGGAATTGATTCTGTTCAATTGATTCTACTCCATGTAAATGTCCTGGCATTCTAGTTAGTATCTTAGCTTGAGTTTCTTCGTTGATAAAACCCATGTACATTCTACGTCTAGCTACTTCATCTGAGATAGGAGTTGATTCTCTCTTAGAAAAGTAACCATAGTAACTCTGTCTTATACATGTACCTAGAGAGGATGAACGTATAGCTTTGTTCTTACCTCTAGCCTTCCACTCTTCCGTTCTTTGATTCATGTAATCTGTAATTTCAGCACTACATGACTCTTCAATTCCTTCAAGAAAAGACTCTGGGTCATATATGGAATTCTTTACTGGGTCTTTATATGTTGGCATACTATCTCCTTTATGGGGCAGTTTTAAGGACGTACCCAGGTCTGTTTTTTATTCTTCCTCTGGGCGTTTGAGCATGTCTACTAATTCTTCTGGAATTTCTTCCATAGGAATAGTAAAAGTAACATCACTTGGATTCTTGCTGTTACTCTTTGACTTGTCAGTCCAGAATGCACGGACTTTAAGTCCATAACCTCCAATGTTGAGGATGGTATTCATAGCTAGCTTACTTCCACTAGGTCTATTCCAACCAACTCCAAGCGTAACCCACTCTGTTTTACCTTTGAAAGCTTGGTCTTGTGAGCCTCCTTTAGCAATGGTAGGTCTGGATGGCTTAGCATAATTGTTGTTTTGCTGATATGCCATAGTATTGTTCCTCCTTGTCTTCAAACTTAGCGTTATTGCCAGTTAGTTCCTGTATTCTTTATATCAAGAGGTAAATCTAAATCAATTCCATAGTTAAGAACATCTGGAATCTTAGTATTAACTCTAGCTATAAGTTTAAGTACGGCTGGTAACTCTGGAGTATAAACATCTAGCTCCATAGCATCATGAAATTCTAACCATATCCTGGACATCATATTATTCTCTCTCAGTAGCTTATACATTTGAATGATTCTTATTTTGTTTAGGTCAGCACTGAAACTTTGAATTGGAAAGTTCACGACCTGCGTAGGATTGAGTCTATCTCCTATTCTCCCATACACACTACAAGTATACCCCATTTTCTTAGCAGAAGTCAATAGCTTATCCTGATACTTAGCTATACCTATCTTAGACATAACCTGCAGATACTTAGAGACTACACTCTTAGCTTTAGCTCTCTTCAATCCTGCTTTAATTAATTCATTGGTTAACCTATAGTCCGTAGCTCCATAGATGTAAGCAAAGTTTAATATCTTTGCTGACTTTCTGTCCACTGAGGCAAGGTTAGCAACCAGAGTATGCATGTCCACTCCATCTGCATAAGATTTAATTAGATACTGACTCTTACTTAGGTAGGCAAGACATCTTAATTCTGACTGACTTGCATCCACAGTGAGCATTGTACCCTCTTCTTCAAATATAGATTTGAAACAAGGTCTCACTCCAGGAGGCATGTTCTGCATGTTGGGTTTAGTTGATGTCATCCTACCAGTAACAGTAGAGGCTAGCTGTAAGTTACATCTTAATCTACCCTTGGCATCTACCAGCTCTGGTATCTTACTGGTGTAGGTAGTGTGTAACTTAGAGTGTTTTCTATATACTAATATGTCCCTAGCAAACTGATGATTGACTCCTTTGAGTATAGTTTCTCCAGTACTTTCTATGTCTATCCCCAAATCTTTGAAGGTATCAAGTACCTGCATAGGAGAGGATGGATTTATATTATGTTCTTCATTTATCCTAGCTTGTATATCATCCAGTAATGCTTCATTCTCTTTAGCATACACCTGCAACTTTGGCTCATCCACCTTGATACCATCATTAATCATGTGAGCTACAGGTACTATCATTTCCATATCTATCTGTCTGGCAGGTTTCATTATCTTCCAGTACTTCGGGTAATTTTCCTTGAACATATCTAACAGGGCAATGCCTGCATAGGCATCTCCTGCACAGTAGTCCCTTAATTTCTGGGTGCTACTAGCAAAGTCTTCTATAGTTATTTCCTTAGCATAATCTACAAGATGTAGGTAGTTATGTGCGAAGAACTTCAAGCCACCCTTTGGTAGATGGGAGGCAAGTTGCCTCTTTAGTATCAGGGTATCCATAAACTTACACTTGATAGGAATAGCAGGGCATAACCTAATGAGTCTGATTACATCCACAACTATGTTGTGTCCCACTATAGTAAGTTCCTTATCTTGTATTAATTCTTGTAGTTTCTTACGGATAGATACATCTATCTCTACTGCTATACAAGCAGAACTTGAACTGAATCCTACAGTGTGTGTTTGGTCAGTCTCTATGTTCCACTCAAAGTCTAGCCCTAGGAATCCTTCTAGCTTAGCCAGTCGTATAACTTCTTCCAAGTCAGTAGACAGAGGTATAGAGTACAACTCATCTCTCAGGTCAGCTCCTACTCTACTATAACTTTCTATGATGGTTCGGTCTGAAGATTTATCCTTGAGTTGTAACGGGTGGACACAAGACTCATATTCCTGTTGTAGTTCCTTGCACCCCATCCTAGCCAACTCTCCCATAGCTATAACTTTGTCTGGTTTTAATTCTTCTAGGTCTGCCTTAAGTAAAGAAGAACACCATCTTACTTCATGAGTTTTAACAATGTAATCCTTAGGGTGGCACTTAACTGGAGTGGTCATCCATACCTCACAGTCTTCCAAGTACTGCTTGGTATATTTCTTTACAGTACTACCTGCTACATCTCCACCTATCTTACCTCGGATATCCTCAGCTTGAGATGGGTGTCCCAGTACTACCAAGACCTTACCTGCAGCACCATCTTGGACTTTAACTCTGGCTAATTTTGGGGAAGATGCATGTTCAAATAGACCACATCTTAAGCAGGTATCATCCAGCTTAAGGGGCTTGTACTTCTTCTTCCTTTCCGTGTATGTTTTTGTTATCATTGTCTCTCTCCTTCAACAATAGTTTGAACAGTTCGTCTATGTTTCTATGCAGTACTCTTTCTATAATTAACCGAGCATCTTCTAATCTTTCATCTGTGAGATTATCTAGCTCTAGTCCTGACATAATTTCTTTGGTACATTTCTCAATGTAATAAGTCATGTCTTCCTCCCGAGTTATTTGTTTATCTTTAAAGTGTCCCATTAGAATACCTCCTCTATTATATTAAGCAACTCATCATCACTATACTCGTATGGCTTAAGCTCTGGTAGTATCTCCTTTGTTTGTAATCCGTAGGCTCTCATCTTACTCCCTATCAATCTGGATATAATGTGAGCATCAGGGTCAAAGAACACACACCACTTGGTATCAAAAGCTTGGGATATAGTGGCTAGTTTCATGAGTAACTCTGTTCTCATGTTCGTTCCAAGTATGGCTATGCTTGGCATACTGGTTGCTTGGTACAACTTCATAGCATCATAAACACTTTCTACTATGAATCCTCCTTTATCAAAGCTCTCATCTGGCAAACATCTTGAGTATGTAGGATACATTTTTTCCTTATGGTATATCCTAGGTATCAATCTATACTTAGGTTTCCTGTTAAGGAAACGTATCTGTTTTCCATAGGTAGCTCCTTGTATATTATATAGTGGAGCAAGTAGAGTATTTCTACTGTACTTAATCTTGAACTCCTTTACTATATCTAGTCTAATCTTTCTTTCACTGAAGAACTTCTTAGCTCCATCAGAATAAAGATAGGTATAATCTTCTACGTTCTTTACCACATTACTAGTGTGTAACGCAGATTGCGTAACTGGTTTCTCATGAGCTAGGTCAGTCATCCATTGCTCTAACTTACCAGATTTCTTACAACCAAAGCAGTAGTATCCATTCTCATAGATAGCTAAGGATGGGTCAGTGTCTCCATGAAAGGGACATCTAGTCATTGCTATTACCTGTCCCATACTATCTCCATTGGGATACTTCTTTCTGTAAGTATTTTATATATAGTTGGAATGCTGACAATGGAGTGTGTCCATCTGCCATTGCATCCACAACATACTTATGAGCTTTCTCATCCTGCATGATTTCATCAAAGTCAACATGCAAATCTTGAAAGTCATCCCACCATCTGTCTGTGAATTCATTACTCATCTTTACCTCCTTTATTTTTGTACCATCTAGGTACATCTGCATTAGTCCATGTGGCAAAGCCACATTTCTCATGCATATAGTATTCTCTATAAGCACGAACTACATTCTTATCTTTGTACTCATCAGGCATAGCTTGAGCAAATGGAGTTTGTCCTATGTCTGGTATGTCGGGTATGTCTCCCTCTAAACCCTGCAATACAGCATAGCATTTGTGTGGTTTCTCTGGGTCATACCTCCATAGGTACTCATTGTGTAACCACATACCTAACTCATGTAACCATAGCCAATTAGACAGAGAAGTACCTGCCCATAGAGTACATGGATGTTTCTTATGCACTGATTTGTAAGGAGTATCATGTCCTAACTCATTAGCCACAGTACACAACATTTGTGTAGTTTCTAGTATCATCTTAACAACGTGCTTGTCACAGTGATACATAGCACATATAGATGGCTCTTTATGCAGTACAAATATGTTCATCTTTCTCTCTCCTAGTGTTCAGATTTCCATTGAGTTAACTTGTGAGCTAACCACTTGGATACCTTAAGTTCTACCAACTTATCCCAGCTACACCTAGTAACAGTGTGCATTCTATAGGATGGGTCAATAGCTTGCAATGTCTTTATGAAACTTTTGGACAATTTCTTTTTCATTTTTCTTACCTCTCTTAAGATTTCCCTTGTTGTGATGGGTATAGAATATCTTCCTGCCTTTCACTGCCACATATCTTACATCTAATTCTTGCTGTAAAGGAGAACGAGCTAACCCTATCTTGTGTCTCTTGGTACTAGCCACACTGGATAGTTGTTTAACATCCACTCTAAGTAACACTCCATTGGGGTATTCTATAATCATATCAGTATGACCAGTACTCCCCATGTTTCTGTATACTTTGCAACCTCTCCTCATGTGTTGGATGGCTACCTCTAGCTCATTGATATCTCCTTGATGATTGTTCTCTTTCTTACAGTTAAACACAATGTGTTCAAACTGTTTCTTGAAGTCATCATCCTTGTGGAACAGTTTTCTTTTGTTGTATCTCGTGTGTCTCATCGCCAAACATCTCCCTTTTCTTCTTCATTAATTGTTGAGTTCTAAAATAAGACTTACTTTCCCATGCCTTATCATTGAATACTCCTAGGTCTGCCTTGTACTGTGTAGTTACGCAAGTTGCGTTATGCCTAGCTACTCTAATAAGAGTTTCTCCTGTCTCATCAAAGCCATCTGGTACTGGCATATCTTGTCCTCTATGGTGTACTGTTTTCCATTTAACACAAGACTGTGGTATCTTAACAGTCAATATCTCCAACCCATTAGGGTGGAGTATTGTATAGTCAAAGGTATCATTAGTGAACTTCAACTTCTTCATATTCTTCCTCCTCTAGAAAGTCCTCATCTACTTCCCATACTTCAACCTCATCTTCTGTCTCCTCATCTCCGTGCATTCTCTTCCTCCTCGTAGTTCTCATAGTCATATGTTAACTCTGCAAAGTTAAAGTTAATTAAGAACTCTGATAGTGCTGGGTGTCTCCTTGTTTTGATGGTAGTTACGTTCCTATACTCGGACTGTATCTCTCCACCTATTCCTAGAACTAAATCAGCATGGGATACTATCCCTGCCTTAGCCTCTAGTAAATCATCAGCTTTAGGAAACGGATTATCTTTATTCAACTGATGGGCAGTAATCACAATGATATTCTTATCCTGTGCTAGTCTCTTGAGGTCAGATGTTATTTGTTCTAACTCATATCTCCTCTGTTCAGACTTAGTACTGGCACTCATAACACCTAGATAATCTACGAATACTATGTCAGGTTTAACCTTATCTATCTCTACTTCTAACTGGGGTATAGACAGGTCAGAATAACAACACGCATAGAAATCTGGGAAATCATTAGTACTCATTAGTCTCTTCTTCAGCATAGTCTCACTGAAATCTTTAATAGAAATGTATAGAGTCTTAAGATTACTGGCACAAGCCTCTCTTACAAAGGACAGCATGATACTTGTCTTACCTCTACCAGTAAAAGCACAGATAACTGCTAACTCTTCCTTGGTTACACCATAGTGGAACAGAAAGAACAGGTCTGGTATTTCTTTCAACTCAAAATCAGAAAACAATTTACTCTTACTGTCTCCATACCTCACAGCAGAGCCACTAGTAGTAGCTATTCTTTCTAATTTCTTAGGAGTATCATCTTCAGACTGAATAATCTTAGTAATCTGGTACAGTTTATTGTTGGAAACAATAGACTCCAATGCTCTATACCCTATCACGTTGGATACATCTGTTGGGATACCCTTGAAGAACAGGTAATCATCCACAGTTAACTTATCTTTAACTATAGATAAGAAATCTTTCTTAGTTAATGTTACCTTTTCTTTGGATATCTCATGCCACAGTATATCATAGGGATATTCTAGGTAGATACCATCTATCGTTTTGCCCAGCTGTTGCCGTTTACCAACATCCAACAGGAAAGCAAACAAATTTAGATACATATTCTCCATGTGTATTCTCCTTGTTATAACAAGTATATTATAATTGACTTACTAAAGTCAATTATATACTTGTTCTCTCTTATAAGTAGTTATCACTTGTCCAAAGTTAGATAGCTTATCATTATAATAACCTTCTGTCAACACCCAGATAGGTTTCTTGTTGAACTTAGTTAACTCCATATCAAAGGTAACTAAGCCACCATCCGTAAAGATAATCAGTTGGTCTGATGACTTAGCATATTCTAAGACAGGAGTTACATCCGTACCACCCCAGTAACTTCCGAGACAGGCTAGTATCTTATCAGTCTCATGCAACTGGAACTTATGGGATATCTTGGTATCAAATAAGAGTACCTCATGATACCCTTGTTCAGTCCCTAAGCTCACAATGTTTCTCAATGCTTTTTCCACAACCTTTTTATCCATGCTACCAGAACAGTCCACTGCAAAGATTAACTTAGACTTAGCCATCTCAGTAGCCAATCCTTTCTGTAAGATACTCTCATCTATAGGATTACGTGGCTCTCTCTTGTAAGACAAACGCCTAGTTGGAGAGCCAAAGTTACGAACAATGCGTAACAACGTAGTTAACCACTCATCTTGTGCAATCTTTTCTAACAACATATCCATCTCTATGTCATTCTCTGATACTTGAGTACCACCAGCAGTAAAGGTATGAGGGGGTGAACATCCATTTTCCTCTGCCTCATTAAGTCCTGCCTCTATGCTATTACTAATGATAACTTGTTCCTCTTCTGACACTTCTTGTTCCCACAACTTATCATTCAAGTGTGTCCCTACCCAGTCATCCAACTGTTTAAGTTTTTGATTGAGCTTATGGAACATCAGTAGTGGGGGTAGTATAGGAAGTTTGCACTTCTCATAACTGCAACCCTCGCCCTCTAACCCTGCCTCTATGATAGATAGGTCGGCTAGATTCTGGTGGATACTACAGTCAAAGAGGATGTTAAGTAACTTCCTTTGTTGCTCTGTCTTACCTTTGTTGTGGAGTAAGTGTCCGAACATACCATGTCCTAGCTCATGCTTGATAACTTCTATCTTGAACTCATTGGATTCATGTTTCAATATATCTTTAGACAAAAAGATATTGAACTTACCCTTAACAGAGAAACAGTAAGCTGACTTACTTGTTTCCTTATCAGAGCTAAAGTTTACCCTATCTACCTGATAGAATAGCCACTCATCCTTCCCTTCAAAGGTAACATAATCATGTATGTTAATCTTCATCTTCTTTCCCTCCTTCTCTTCCAAGTATTTAGTTTCCTTGGTCGTAGATAGGTAGTCTTGAACGCACTCTTAAATGTCTTGAAACCTTGCCTAGTTCCCCATGTAGAGAACGGCAGAAACCATCCAAGAATTTTCTTGTTTCTAAACACATCAAAAAGTGAGAGGTATCCCTCTTGAAAGTAACTCTTAGTTCCAGCTCTATGTTTCTGTTCTGACATAGCTACATCATCTTCCAAAGCAGTATGCTTGAGCTGGTCTGGAAAGGGTAGTCCAGTTTCATGACACCAAGTGGTATAGATATCATTGCATATCTTACCATCTTTTCTACTAAGATATACAACAGACAGAGCCAACCCCTCCTTAGAATCAAGAAAATGATTACTTTTCCTTTGATAGTAGGGTACTTGTGTTTGTGCAGTTATCTTTGAGGGGATTTGACTAGCTGACATAGATTGTCCATGCCTGTGAACTCCATCATCATAGTTAATATTTTTCTCTAGCTTAACAACCCTACACCCTAGCATACATTGAATGTCTGTATCCTTGAGGTCATTCCCTGATAAGCTCCAGAACTCTTCATCCCTAAAAACATTACGTTCAGACACATGTTTCTTAACCTCAACAGACTCTACCCCAACTCCTTTTCTAGTGTGGTCATGGTAGTTGAACTGATATCTCCCATTACGATACTTAGTCTCAGTCTCTGGAATTGTCCATGTTAGAATGTGTTTATCTCCCATCATCATCCCACTTGTAGTACTTATCTTCTACCCCATTAGTAAATACCTTGAGTACATCATGCATTTCTTGCCCTAATCGCCTGACAAATTCCACACTGTAATCATGCCGTGCTACATTTGGATAGTCATCCATCAGTACATCATGAACTGTTGAATACACCTTGACCAAATCATCTGCATTAGTAGAAGCAAACTTCTTAATCAACGAGACCACTCTCTTAGCATGAGTTCCAGTAGCCCCAACCTTGCAAAATTCTACAAAATGCTTGGCTAAATCATCCGTATTACGGATAGTAGCTACAAAATTCTCCATTAATTCCTTGTCCTCTACCAGTTTATCATACTTAATCTCTGGTTTATTAGACAGCATGTCTAGGATACTCGGCACTTGTTGAGCAGGAAACAGTCCGTTAAGAACTGTTCTAAGAGAAACCATCTCATCTTTTAAAGATGGTCTAATCATCTGAAGATTCTCCAAGTAATGCACGTTCTCCATACATTCTACTGGAGTAGGAATCTTAGGTTTTAAATCCCATATCTCTTCAAGGTAAGCACTGATGTTATCCATACTGCACTCCCTCTTAGTGTATTCAAATGGTAGGAACAGAGACCTAGCTTTCATTGGCTCACTCAGTCCATCATCCTCATTCATGGCACAGATAATCACACTTCCAAGTGGTAGTGATTTACCTCTGACTGTACCCTCTCTCATCAGAGTTAAGATACTGGCATGGAGTTCCTCTCTTGCCTTATCCAACTCATCAAAGAAGAAGATGGATGGGGTATCTGACCACCATGCTGGGGAAAGATAGGTTAATCCTTCTCCCTCGGTGTATCTAGGATACCCCATCACTTCATCTGGTTGCTCATTCTGGAGTAGTATCTTGACAACAGGTAGCTTGAGTGCCTGACTCAATCCATGCTGTATCCAATAGGTTTTACCAGAGCTGGTCTTACCTACGAGAACTGGTACTTTAGAATGTAACAACCCTATCTTCTGTTGTAACTTACAACAGTCAATAGCAATTTGTTCAACTGTATTACCCATAATATATTCTCCTTGTGTTACGCAAACTGCGTTATTTGTGGTTACTACGTTAGTAACCCTATACTTTGTATAGGGGTTACTAACTAGTACTATCCTTGTATCTTATTAACAAGGATTTTGTTTACCTCAGTTCTAAACTCTATGAGTTCATCCTTGGTATAGTCATCTGTTGCACTATCCACTAGAGCTAACAGAGTATCTATGTCATCCACATCAGCAACCTCTGGTCTAGCCTCTAAGATAGGCAATTCCTCTGTAACCTCTGGGATATACTCAGTAGTAGACTCTGTTGGTACACCACCTAACTTGAATGCATCCTTGATATTAAGGATATCCTCTGGTGTAACTTGTGTCTCTGTGGTAGTAGAGGCACTAGATGTAGTGGTCTTAGAAATTGCCTTAGGTTTAGCAGGATTGAGCTTTTCAAAGTCTTTCTTTAGTTTGTCTCGGGTATCTGGATGTAGATTCCCATGTCTCCTAAGAAAATCCTCTGATTGCTTGGACAAGAAGTTATCCTTGTACTCTGCCATCATAGCTGTAATGATAGTCAACTCATTACTCTTATCTTGCCAGTCTATGTTCTTATCTAATCCTAAGAACTCATTGTTGTACCAAGACTGTTGTCTTGCCCACTTGCCTTGCTTTCTATACTTGACAAGTTTGTCTCTTCTAAAGCCAGTTAAGTCTGACATCTTTTCCTCATATGCAGACTGCAGTTTCTTATTGGTGGAACTGTTGGCATATTTCTTCTTATCCTTGAGTACCTCATCACTCATGTCTAGGATAAGTAAGGATAGTTTAATCTCATAGAATATGGTTGCTGATTCTGCATATATTCTATTGGTCAAACACTCCTCATAGCTGGTATGAATTGAATCCAGCTTGGTCTGACTAAAGCCAACGGCTTTGCCTTTCTTGTTGGATAAAGCTGTGCTTTTTCCCATGTTATTCTCCTTAGTGGTCTAACCACCATGTTGGTTTGGTTTATACACTTACCATACCTATACTTTGTATAGGGTATGGTAAGGTATACTAGTTCTCTGAAGTTACGCACTTTGCGTTACCCTTTTCCATACATCTTAGTATTAGTATGGATAATACAAGGACTATGTCCTTTCTTCTTGGCTCTGTACTTGTACTTGGAAGTAGCAATACCCTCTGCTATCATAGTATTATCCTTAGCTATCTGCTCTGGGGGTATAGCAGGGGGGAGATACTCCGAGTATCTAGCATTGTGTACTCTGAAAGCTGGAACAAATCTATGTTTCCATTGGTACTCATCCCAAGATAGATTGCTGTCTCCGAGAGTAGAAGGTTTACGTTTCTTCCACTTGAAGTTTACCACTTGGAATGGCTCATCCTCTGCTACTCCACCATTGAAGTTAGGATACTTAGCTGGAACATGTTCCAGTCTTGACTCTATGTCCTTGACCTCTTGGTCAAACAGAGTCTGTTTATGCTGTGCATAATCTTCCATTATATATATACCTCCTGTATATCATATTCTATAAGGTTATAAGGTATATCATTTCTGATAGCTATACCTTCCATTACCTTAGCTTTTACCTCAATACTATCAGTAACATTAAAGTAATGTACTTCCAGTAAGGTAGGGTTGGATTCCCATCTATTCTCATCTTCATGCCATTCAGCATTGTCATGCCAAAAGCTACATTCTTCTTGTTTTTCCATTATTATCTCCTTTGACAGTTGTTAGGGACAACTGCCAAACCCATCTCAGTATCTACAGTACAGACAAGTCAATGCTACCTTTGGTAGCTTTAACTTGTGGTATTGGTACTGTGCCAACTCTTGTGAGTTGGTCTTTATTGTTGTTCAATAGAACAACAAGTCCCATGGCAAAGTCAATGATGTTATCATTGCTAGTGCCATATTTGGAATTGAATCTTCCAATATGTTTAGTAATAAACCTATTGAAATTAGCAACAAGGTTGCTTTCAGAGAAGTCAACATCCATGTTGACAAGTAAATCCTCAAGCAGAGTTACTACTCCAGCACCAGTTAGATGGTACTTACCATCTACTTCTTCTATGGTATTTGCATCCTTGTTGGATAGCAGAGCTATCCATGTGGCTACAAATTTCTTACTAGGTACAAGGCATACAGAGTATGCTCTTGTAACTTTCTTACCACCCATTCTGGGTGTAGTTGCAACAGTAGCATTTGCTACTGTAGACCATGAGTCCTCATGGAATTGGATTACGGACTTAGACATAATTATGTCTCCTTGCTGTTGGTCAGCACCCTACCACTATGTGGATTTTGCCTTGTGTTCCTTGAATGAACTGCAGTTCGTAAGAACTCACTACAGTTCATTCTGTGTGTGTACATGTGTCTTACTTGCGTGAGATTTTCCAGTATTCGTTGTCTTGTAATACTCTGTAAAGAGTATTAGATTGTACGGCTCTGAATTCAGAGATTGTTCGGTTAAGAAAGTCCGTAGGACTTTCAAGGTAGATGAATTCGTTGAATTCAATCTCTCTGTCTAGCCATGTCCAGAAATCTGTGATTTCATCAAGTGCGTCATGACATGCACAGTCGAGGTGGTAGTCCACAATCATAGATTGTGCAATGTCTGTGTCTTTCCAGTTATCCACAGAGTGGATAATTGCCACACCTCTGGTGTCTGTGTATAACAAGTCAAGGACTTGTTCTACAGTAGGTTTATAGATTTTAAATAAATCTAGTTGTACCATATTATTCTCCTTTGTCTGCGTTCCTTGAATGAACTGCAGTTCGTAAGAACTCACTACAGTTCATTCTGTGTGTGCCTGTGGGTGTTACTCCCACGGACATTGTAAAGCTCTGCTTTCTGCTTTAGTGAGTATTTTAATGGCTTCGCCATTAAAGATTGTGAATGACTTGAATAAGTCAAGGTATTCATCAAAACTAGCTATGGTGTGTTCACAGAACACATCATAGTAGTTGAGCATTTGGTCAATCCATTCTTCCTCTGTTCCTGTGTATTCTTCGAATACACTGAACAGTTCCACGTCTGTGTATGTTATGTCAAGGACATAATCACGTGAAGGATTGTAAACACCAAACAGCTCCAACTGTGTGAAATCTGGCATAATTTTTCTCCTCGCCTCGCCTACCTACTAGCTTGTAGTACGAAGTTCACTTCGTTCACTTCTACTACAAGTGTGTGCATGATGTGCGTTACATGTGGGCATTACATGTGTGGGGAACGTGTGCATACATATGTGCGTGTGTGAGCTTGGATATATTGTTTTCCCCTGTCTCTTTCCACCTGTTTTTACTGGTAGTGGGGGGTTAAAACTTGCCCCCCTGTCCATGCCCCCACACCCCCATGTATATATGTAATATTGCCAGTGATTTATCCCTGTTAATACATGTTTCTTACTTGTACCCAACACATGTTTACACATATATACAACTTTCTTACCCAGTATTACCCACTTTTACCCCAACTTAGTCATTGTTTAAATAGGTAATAACTACGCATGGTTACAACCCGGCACTAGTTATACCCACGTGTACACACTAGTATACTAGTGTATACTTGTAGTTAATACATAATATATACTTAACGTATATATTATAGTGTAATCTACCTTGTTATAACTAATACTTGACTTTTCCTGTTCTGAACTATATATACTATAAGAGGCTATGAAAGAATCTGCATATAACAAGCTCCGGAATTATGTCTATAAATCTGGACATTTACACGGATTCACTAATGAAGACTGTGACGACATTCTTCACGATGCCTTGCTTGAGTTTTACGAGCTGAAAGAATCTGTTGACATTTTGAAACTGGTATGGAAGAATATAGGAAAGCATAGAGAACAACGCCACCGGATGGGAAAACGCAACATATCTATGAAACAGTTTGAAGACAAGGGAGATATATGAATAAAACATTAAATTCACTATTTGACACTATTCCTGTTTATGAAAATAAGATAGTAAAATTTTTAGAAACGTGCTATAATTATGCATGGTCATACAGAGCTACTGCAAAGGAATTACACATTAACCACAAAACAGTAAAGAACATATTAGAAAGTATTAAGAATACCCCGCAATATTATTCCTTCATGGGTAAATTAGAAGTACAAATTCAGAATTTCTCTGACCCTAAATTTAGCCACACTATCTTTGATAGATACGAAGAACAGCTAAAAGATATAGAGAACAGAATTAAAAAGGCAGATAAATCCGGGGACAAGACTTCCACTATGAATTTACTTAGATTAAAAACGACTGTGTTGAAAGACCAGCTTAAAGCTTCCCTGGTTGCATCTCACCATAAAAACGAGGCTGTAGAAATTGCTGATGCAATTTCAAGCATGTCAGAAACAGCTTGGGAGGAATACAATGAAAAAGTCCAGTAACCTACCCGGAAGCCCGGACATGATTGAAGAGTTTAACAGACCAGGTGGTAGATACATTCCTGCTTGGATTAAGGGGAATGAACATGATAAAACTAAAAAAGAACCCACCCTCAAAAGAAAACAAACGAAAAGAACTAAGAAAGGGTCATAGAGAGTTTCTAAAGAAACAGGGTGTGAGTCTGGATAAAGAATATCAGGACATGACTTATGAAGAAAAAGGAAAGTATCATAGCAAAATTGGTAACAAGGCTTTAGATATGTTAGATGATGCATCCTGGGTTGTGGGTGTGGGTGGAGTAGCTAAAGTGGGTAGGGTAGCCCTAAGTATAGCAAAGAATCCAAAGAAAGTTGGTACTATTGGTAGACAGATTGTAAGAAAGGTAAAGAACTTAAAACGTAAAATGACTAAAGGAGCAACTAAATAATGGGGAAAATTAAAATATTATCAGCAGCAGCCAAGAAACTTTTGGCAGCTAAGAAAGCTAGAGATAAAGCTAAGAAAGCTAGAGAGGCAGTAAAAATTAAATCTGGTAAAAAGTTACCATCTGATATAACAGATTTGGCAAAGAATAGTAGACCTGTCCGCAAGCTAGCTCCTTGGCAACAAAAACAATTACCTAAAGCAACACAAGACCGTTTGTTTAAACAACAACAAAAACAAACTAAAAATAAAAATTCAAGGAAGAAAAAATGATATCAGGTATATATAAAGCAGGTAAATTAGTTTCTAAGGCTGTAAAAAAAATAGTAAAGAAAACTAAAAAGAAAAAACCAAGTAGTGCACAGAAAAATTATAAACAACAATCTACACTACAAAGGGGAGACAAGATAGGCTCTAAATCTCCAACAGGGAAAATGTCCTCAATAGGTAAGTATACTCCAACTAAAAAACCTAAAGTAAAAAAGGTTGAAAAAGACTTAGGAGGCTATTGGCATTATACAGCTAAGGGGAAAAAAGTTAGAAGGAGCCGGGGACCGAAAGTTCCTGGGATTAAATACGATTAGATTTGGAAGATAGGAGATTAAATTATGCCAAAAGGTAAAGGAACATACGGAAGTAAACCAGGGAGACCAAGAACACCAGGCACTAAAAAAGGACCAATGCCTATAACTGAAG
>TARA_B110000263_G_C15312320_1_pt1 | contig 19828 bp, 19 predicted proteins | sample TARA_B110000263 | Tara Oceans TARA_B110000263 (sample SAMEA4397730) | marine metagenome | biome: Polar Biome; feature: [MES] marine water layer (ENVO:01000295) within the mesopelagic zone...; material: water (ENVO:00002006), including particulate matter (ENVO:01000060) such as......
AAATTTACAGTCTAATAATTTTTATGCTTTTGTTGATTTGAATGGACTTGGCGCAAGGCAACAAGATGTTGCTGTTAGAATCGATGTAAATGGAATTAGGGGAGTAAAAATCATAGAAGTTATACCTTCAAAAGTAAATATTAACTTGGAAAATTTAGTTGAAAAACAAGTTAGTATAGATTTTCGTGCTATAGGATCTCCTCCTTTAGGCTATAAATTAGGTAAAATTACTCCAAAGTCTAACATTACTGATATTAGCGGTCCAGAATCATTGATTCAATTAGTGAAATCAGTCATTGCTGATATTAATGTCACTGGATTGACTGTCAGCCTTGAACAATCATATAATTTAACACCAAGAGGAACGGGCGGTGGTGAAATTCAGGGCGTAACAGTCAATCCAGAGTCTGTTTTTTTTGACATTGAAGTGAATCAAACTAATTATACAAAAACAATACCAGTAGAAATTTCATTAACTGGAGAGCCAAAATATGGATATAAAATATCTGGAATAGAAGTAAGCCCTGCGTTTGTAAAATTAAATGGATCCATTAACGAACTTCAAAATGTTAATTCAATTTTGTTAAAACCCATTAATATTAACAGCCAAGCAATTTCATTTTCTGATAAAATTGATTTACCAATATCACCTTATTATTCAATTATAAACGATAATTATGTTAAGGTTACTCTAACTATTGTTCCTATTTTTGGCTCTGTAAGAACTACAGTAATTCCTGAATTTATTAACAAAAAAAACCGAAAAGTTAAATTCAATGATGATTTTGATTTTATCTCATTGAATTTAAGAGGCGCCTTAGATGATATCAACAATTTGAAATTTAATGAGATAAAAATTCCAATAGACATTAGCGAATTTGAACTGGGAAAACACACAGTTAGACCTAATATAAAACTCCCAGAAACTTTTTCATTAATTTCTAGTATTCCCATGGAATTTGATATTAATATTTATGAGTAAGTTAAAAAAACAAAGGTAATATTATTGAACAATGATCATGATCCACAAAAAATTCCTTTAGTTGCATTGGTTGGAAGATCTAATGTTGGTAAGTCTGCTTTATATAATAGGTTAATAAATAAGAATAAATCTATAGTTGAAGATATTGCTGGTACTACAAGAGATCTTTTAGAACAAGAGATTAAAATAAATGATAAATCAGTTAATTTATTGGATACTGGAGGATGGTTGAAAATTGGTGATGATTTTTTTCAAGAATCAATTAGAGAATCTCTTTTTACAGTTTTTCAAGAAGCAGATGTGATTATTTTTGTAGTTGATGGCTCTATGTCACCAACAAATTTAGATTATGAACTAGTGGACATTATAAGGAAACATTGCAATCTTGATCGAGTAATTTTAGCTGGTAATAAAAATGATAAAAAACAATCTAATTATGTATTTAATGAATATTCAAAATTTGGATTTGTTAACGAAGTTACTGTTTCTGCATATCACGCAATTAATATACATAAATTAATTGATTTAATTGATGATATTATTCCCGATAATAATTCTGTGAATACTCAAATAAATGAAGTAAACATGATTGATCTTGCAATAGTTGGAAGGCCAAATGTAGGAAAATCATCTTTAGTAAATTCAATGTTAGGCTTTGAAAGGGTAATTGTCTCTGATATTGCTGGAACTACAAGAGATGCAATTGATACAGAGTTTAATTATGAAAAAAATATTTTTAATTTAATTGATACAGCAGGAATAAGAAGAAGAGGAAAAATTGAGAAAGGCATTGAATGGAAATCTGCATTACAAGCCAGAACTGCAATTTCAAGAAGTGACGTAGTTATATTACTTCTTGATTTAAATGATCCATTTGTTTCTCAAGATAGCCATGTAGCAAGTTATGCTCTAGAGAAAAATAAAGGTTTAATCTTAGCGATAAGTAAATGTGATGTTGCTTCAGACAGCATAGATTTACAAAATGTAATTCGTATTATTATAAATAAATACAGATTTGTTCCTTGGGCACCTATTATTCAAACATCAGCAGTAGAGCATAAGGGTAGAAAAGAATTACTTGATGCAGCTATAGAGATTACCAGACAAAGATCTATAAGGATCGAAACTTCTGAATTAAATAGTTTTATTACAGAAGCTGTTAATAAAAATCCACCAGGACTGGTGCGTAATAGAAGATTAAAAATATATTACGTAACTCAAGCTGAAATTAATCCTCCAAATTTTGTTTTTTTTGTGAATAATTCTGAAAATATGCATTTTTCCTATAAAAGATATTTAGAAAATGAATTAAGGAAGAAATACGTATTTTATGGCACATCAATAATTATGACAATTAAAGATAAAGCATTACAAGAAGAACTTAATAAGAATGAATTTGAATTATTAGAAACTGATTAATTATGGATTATATATTTATTTTTCAATTAGTTTTATCGTCTATTTTTTTCTATTTAGTTGGATCTATTCAGTTTGGTATTATAATTAGTCAGTTATTTCGAAAGATAGATATAAGAAATTATGGATCTGGAAAAACTGGGACAACTAATATTCTTAGAACCTTAGGGATTATCCCTGCAATGTTAGTAATTTTTTTGGATATCTTCAAAGGTGCATCTCCAGTTCTAATAGGTAGTATTTTTTTTGATGATCAATCAATAATAGCAATCAATGCAACGTTTGTAGTAATAGGCCACTGTTGGCCAATCTTTGCATCATTTAGAGGAGGAAGAGGAGTAGCCTCTGCATTTGGGGGGTTTGTTTCTTTTATTCCAATCCCAGCAATTTTTATATTAATTATAGGCATTATAATTATAGCAAGCACTAAATATATTTCTCTTGCCTCAATTGTTACTGTTTTGCTATCTATGATATGTATAATTATTTTGATACATTTTGACTATACTAGTTCAGCGTTGCTATTATTTGCTATCCCAACAGGTTTATTAATTGAATTCAATCACATTGATAATATTAAGAGACTAATAAATGGATCAGAATCTAAACTTGGGCAAAAAATAAATATAGAGAACGAATAAATATGATGAAAAATATCAATAAAGTTGTAATTGTTGGAAACACTGGTTGGGGCACAACATTGGCAAATCAATTTGCTAGTGCTGTAGATGAAGTGGTAATTTTAACAAGATCATTAAATGATTCAAATGAAATTAATCTAATGAATCAAAATAAAAGTTATTTACCAGGAATTAAGCTCCAAAAGAACATAACTGCAAATCATGATTGGTCTATTATTAATCAAGATAACTTATTAGTTTTTGCTGTTCCTTCTTCATCTTTAAAAAAAACTACAATGATAATTAATGACCTTGGAGTAAAAAAATTAAATGTTCTAAGTGCTACTAAAGGATTAGATCAAGAAACTGGATTGCGCATGTCAGAAATTTTAGATAACCATTTAAATATCAACAATCTTGCTGTTATTTCTGGTCCTAATTTATCTGCTGAAATAAACAAAGGATTGCCAAGTGCCACTGTCGTTGCTTCAAAGTCCATTGATTTTGCCACAAGTATCCAGAATTCCTTGCATTCGGAGTTATTTCGAGTCTATATGTCTAATGATATTATTGGCGTTGAATTAGGAGGAGCTTTAAAGAATGTTATTGCCATTGCCGCTGGTATTGTAGATGCATTTCATTATGGAGAAAATGCAAAAAGTGGAATTGTTACTAGGGGCTTAGCTGAAATATCAAAATTAACAATCGCTGCAGGAGGAAATCCGCTTACTCTTCAAGGACTTTCTGGCATAGGTGATTTGATAGCTACTTCTTTTAGTCAATATTCTAGAAATAGAATGTTCGGTGAATTAATAGGGCAAGGAATGTTAATTTCTCAAGCTTTAGATGAGATTAATGGTGTTTCAGAAGGATTTGCAACTTTACCATCTGCGATTATTTTAGCTAAGAAATTTAACGTAGATGTTCCAATTTTTAATGCGTTATCACTAATAGTTAATGATAACATTGCTCCTTCTAAAGCAATTGAATCATTATTATCAAGAGATCCAAGAAAATAGGTTTTGTTTAGTAGGATAATAACATGATTTTAAAAATTCCAGATAATTATATACAGCAAGGATCATTAGTTGCCTTAAGAGCTAAGTCTTTTGATGATTTATACAATGATTATAGATGGAGAAAAGATGTTGAATTGGCAAAATATGATGCAACTAGGCCTTTAAATATTAGTTTTGAAAATTTTGTGAAGAGATTTAATGACGAATTTTCTGTTGATACGAATGAAAGACAAATTTTTTCTATTGAATCAATAATGAATAAAAAGCATATTGGAAATATAATGTATTATAGCTTTGATACTAAAAAAAAGAACGTAGAAATGGGTATAACAATTGGAGAGAGATCTTATTGGAATCAAGGATACGGCACTGAATCAGTGTTGCTATTTTTAGAGTTTTTATTCTCTTTTAAAAATATTAAATCTGTATATTTGCATACACTTGAATGGAACGATCGAGCCAGGCTATCTTTTCTCAAATCTGGATTTCAAGAAATTAAAAGAATAAGAAGATTAGGTTATACATTTATCAAGATGGAAATACAAAAAAACTAATTAACTCCTGCATCCAAGCCATCTAATAAAGAATTGGGCACTAACTCTGCTAGTTCATCTATTGTCCATAGGTCTGGTTTATTAATAGAACGAAAAGGTAAAATATCATGGGCTATAGATACTTTTTTTCCTGCACTATAAAATACTTTTCCATTGATATTCCAGGCTTGTTCTGAACATAAATATGCAACAAGTGGTGCTATTTGATTTGGATTGTAATTACTTTGAAAGCTTGCTTTATTGTAGTCGATTTTTTTTTCTTTGATATTTTTAGGCACAGATTCAGTCATGCGCGTTATTGCTGTTGGTGCAATTGCATTCGCTGTTATTCCAATTTTTCCTAAATCAATTGCTAGACATCTTGTCATGCCAGCGATACCAGCTTTTGCAGCCCCATAATTTGCTTGTCCTGCATTTCCATTAAGTCCAGCGCTAGATGTAAATCCAATTAATCTTCCAAAGTTTTGTTTCTTCATTGTTATCGAAGCATGTTTAACTAAATTAAAGTATGATGTTAAGTGTACTTTAATGACATTATTCCATTCATCAGCAGTCATATTAAATATCATTTTATCCTGCAGTATTCCAGCTGCATGAATTACTCCATCTAAAGTTTGAAATTGTTCTGTTGCAGAGTTAATTAAGTTATTTGCACCTTCCCATTGAGTTATATCATCTTTGGATATTATGGCATTATAGTTATTTGCAATTAATTCATCGGCAAATTGTTTCAATAATGAAGAATTTTCTTTCGTTCCATCTAATTGCACTCCTGGATCATTAAGTATTAAGTTTGCTCCATGACTTGCGAGTTCTTTAGCTATTTCTTTACCTATACCTCCAGCTGCACCTGTAATAATAAAAGTTTTATTTTTGAGCGGCATGCTATTTAAGGGTTTAGCAGCAGAGTCTCTGCCTGGAATAGTTATATCTACTGCAGGCGGAACAGGGTTTCTTTTTTTTCTAAGTAAAACATAATTTATTCCATCATCTAAATTTTCTAAGCTCCAACGACTTTCACTTGAATATATGGTGTGTTCTGGAGTAGGGTGAAAAGGAATTGACACTCTTCCTCCTTGCACATAAAAAATTTTACCAGTAATTTTTTTTGCACTCTCTGATGCCAGGTAACCTATCATTGGAGCTACTTGTTCAGGAGCTTTCATTCCTGCAAAAATACTAGTTTTTTTATTTGATTTACCTTGTCCATCTACTCCTTCAGTCATTCTTGTTTCTGCAACTGGAGAAATTGCATTGACGGTAATATTGTATTTTTGCAGGTCTCTAGCAGTAACCCTAGTAAGCCCAGCAATACCTGCTTTTGCTGCTCCGTAGTTAACTTGACCAATATTTCCTAATAAACCTGAATTTGATGTGAAGTTAATAATGCTACCTGAATTATTTTTTTTCATTATTTTTGAAGCTTGGCTTATGGTATTGAAATGTCCATAAAGATGAACTTTTAGCACTGCATCCCATTCTTCTTGAGTCATATTGAAAATCATTCTATCTCTTAAAATACCTGCACAATTGACAAGTATGTCGATTGTTCCCCATTCATTAATAGCTTGATTTATTAGATTCCCTGCTGAGTCATAATCAGCAACGCTATCAAAATTTGCAATTGCAATACCCCCTTGTTTAATAATTTCATTGGCAGTTTGTTGGGCTGGACCAGCATCTTCGCCACTTCCATCTTGAGCTGAACCTGGATCATTGACAACAATTTTTGCTCCTTGTGAAGCTAAGAACATAGCTATTCCCTTGCCTATTCCTCTTCCAGAACCAGTAATAATTGCAACTTTATTTTCTAAATGCATTTCTACTCCAAGTTTATTTTTGATTTTTTGATTTTAATATTTTGCCATAACTTATTTAGTTCTGCGTCACTAGGAATTATACAGAAATCTTTATAATTTGTAAGTGATCCTTTTGTTAAATCAACTGGCCATGTGTGACCTAGTTTAATTTCTTCAATAAGCATTTCATAATTATGAATTTTTGTTGGAAAATAAGTTGCAACTTTTCCAACATCTTTCTCTTCATGTGTGTCCGCTGAAGCAGTATAAAACATACCAAGCTCTTCAGCTAAATCTAATGAAAATTGATTATTTTCTCTATCTGTTCTACCGTTTAATACATCCATTGAGTAGCTAGCACTGAATAGTTTAACAATCTTGGCCCTTTGTAATGCTAAAATATTTTCGTTATCATTATCCCATTCACTGGTTTGCAGGACTACAGGATGAGGTTTCCACCTTCTATATGGATGCTGAGCAATCCAAGCACCATTACTAGTAATAATTTCATGTTCTAATGATAAGTAATTATGAAATTGATTTTTAAATTTTTTTAAACCAAATACTAATACGTGCCCATCTTCTACATTGATTTCTATTCCAGCGAAAACAAGAAAATTATGTTTTTTACTTAAAGTCTTAGCTTCTTCAAAACCAAAATCATGATCGTGTTCTGTAAAAACAATACCATCGAGCCCTCTTTCCTTAGATAATTGAATGGTTTCATCTGGAGATAAGCTTGAATCCCATGAATGCAAAGAAGTGTGATTATGAAGATCTATTAACATTTTTTTCCAATCAATTATCAGAAGTTAAAATTATAGTTCCAGTAGAAGCTAAAGGTCCTCCAGTGCCATTAACAATTGCTGATTTTGCAGTAGTTTGTCTTCCAGGTAGTCCTTCTGTTTTGCCAGATAGTTGTCTTTGTGCTTCGATTAATAGAAGTATCCCATACATCCCTGAATGCGAATAAGATAATCCTCCTCCGTTTGTATTAATAGGGAATTTTCCACCTGGACTGGCATTATTATTGTTCCATAAGCTTGTTCCCTCACCTCTTGGAGCAAGCCCAAGCATCTCGGCAGTAACTCCAGCAGTATACGTAAATGAATCATAAAGCATTGCCATTTCCATGTCTTGTGGACCCATGCCAGCTATCTCATAGGCAATTTTTGATGATTCAGAAGCTGATGTCATTGTCATGTCTTTCATTTGAGACATATTTATATGACTTATTGCTTCACCAGATCCTTCTATCCAAACAGGTGTGTTTTTAAAATCGTTAGCTTTATCTTTTGAAGCTATAACTACTGCACCACCATGATCTGTTACTAAACAGCAATCTAATAGATTTAATGGCCATGCAATTGGCCTGGAATTCAACACTGTTTCTATGTCAATTGGTCCTCCAAATGGGTTAGTTTCTTTCGAATGCATTACTGCTTGAGGATTTAAAGTTGCCCATTCTCTTGCCACAACTGCAATTTGAGCAAAGGCGTCTTTTGTCACATTAAATTCATGCATGTATCTGTTCATTGCATGTGCATAGTAAGCTGGTGCTCCCCAAAGTCCGTATATTTGTTCAAACTGCATACTTGGATCCCATGGATCGTAACTAAACCCACCTCCAGTTCCTTTATTACCTCTTTTTCTTATTGAATGACCAACTTCTCCGTGAGAAATTACTGCAACATCAATCATTCCAGCATTAATAGCAGCAACTGCGTGATTGACAAAGAATATAAAACCTGCACCACCTACGTATGTATTATCAACATATTTAGGTTTAATTCCTAGATATTCAGCCATTGCGATAGTAGGAAATCTTCCTGCTCCTCCAGTAATAAAAAGTCCTTCTATATCATCAATAGAAATGCCAGCATTTTTCGTAGCGTTAAGTATTGCTTCAGTATGAAGAGTCAATGATGTTTTTTCTGTATCAAAGCCAAATGTATCAGATTCACCGACTCCAACAATTGCTGCGGCACGCCTTAATTTATTTTTATTCATTAGTTACAATCTCCCAATAGGGAACATATATCTGTTCTGTAGCTTTTTCAAATTTAACTTGAACACTAGAACCAATTTTAATTGATTCTGGCTTTGAAGCGTCAACATTGATTAAAACACTTAACATTCTGACATTTTCTGTCGTATCTATAAAGGCTGTTACGAAAGGAATTTTTTCTTTCCATCCATCTATAGCAACGTGTTGTATTGCAAAAGTATAAAGGTGGCCTTTGCCTGTAGATTCTTTCCATGATAAATCTTTACTGTGACAACCAGTAAAAGGACAAATTATTCTTGGATAAAAAAAAGATTTTTGACAATCATTACAAAAAGGCAGAATTAGTTTATTATTTTTTGTACCTTCCCAAAATTCTTTCGCTGTTAAAATATCAGGATCTGGTATAGGCCTAGAATATAATTTGTTAGTTTTTTTTGGATTACTCATAAATTTTTCATTTATCTTATATATATAGAACTATTTATAGAAGTATAATCAATTATTGTATAAGAAGCTATCGAATGCTAAATTCGTAACATATAATTTCTACCTAATTGATTGGAATTCATATGATTGTTGAAGAGTATTTTAGAGTATTTTTGTTACTCATTTTATCTATATTATTTCCATTACTCCCTTTAAGTGGTTCTTATCTTTTTTCTAAAATTAATTACAGGCCATTTAATTCTAATGATGTCAAATCTGCAATATATGAATGTGGAGTTGAATCAGAGGATATTACTTGGCGACAATTTAATGCAAAATATTTTCTATATGCTCTTGGATTTGTAATTTTTGATGTTGAAGTCATTTTTCTGTTTCCTTGGGCTGTAATTCATTCTGAGCAGTCTTATGATATTTTTCTTAAGGTTGCAATTTTTGTAGGAGTTCTTGCGTTTGGATTGCTCTACGCTTGGAAGTGGCGTGCGTTGGAGTGGCAATAATGGTATTAACAAATTTACAAGTTCCCGGAAAAGAATTATCAGAAATAATTACAGAATTTTCTTCTGATAGTGTGTTAGATTTTTCTGAAGATTGGGTTCAAATAGACAAAAGTAATTTACTCAAAATTCTTAATTTTATGCATACAAATTCAAACATAGATGCTGCTCAGCTATGTAATTTAACAGCGGTTGACATGCTTGATTATTTTGAGGTTCATTATCATTTACAATCGTTAGATTTAAAAAAATTATATTCTTTGAAAGTTATAATCGATCGAGACACTTCTTCATTGCCTAGTATTTGTGATATTTATTTAGGAGCTAATTTACAGGAAAGAGAAATTTTTGATCTATTTGGAATAACGTTTACTAATCATCCAGATTTGAGAAGAATTTTTTTATGGGAAGGTTTTGCTGGACATCCCTTACGAAAAGATTTTCTTCAAATGGAAAATGTTACTCCAGGCCTTCCAAGTTTTCCATTTGAAGAAGAAGGAAAGCAAAATAGATAATGACTGTTCAAGAAAACTATGAATTAAATATAGGACCACAACATCCATCTACTCATGGAGTTTTTAGAATTAAAGTCTCTATGAATGGCGAGACCATTGAAGACTTAGATATGATTGTTGGTTATTTGCACAGATCAATGGAAAAGCTTTCTGAGGAAAGAACATACACTCAAAATATCCCTTTTACTGATAGAGCTGACTATTTAGCTGCTATGTCTAATAATTTAGGTTATTGTTTAGCAATTGAAAAATTGGCCAATGTTATTCCGCCTCAAAGAGCTACCGTTCTAAGAGTAATTTTTGCAGAACTCCAGAGGATTGCTAGCCATGCCATGGCTAATGGTACGCTTGTTTCAGATGCTGGTGCTTGGCAAACACCTCTTTTATATATGTTCAGAGAAAGAGAAAAAATATTAGATTTATTTGAAATGACATGCGGAGCAAGGCTAACTACTAATTATATGAGAATTGGAGGAGTTGCCTTTGAACCTCCGGCTGAATTTTATCCATTATTAAATGATTTACTTGGTGAACTTCCGGATAAAATTGATGAGTATATGGATTTATTAAGCACAAATGAAATATTTATTGCTAGAACAAAGAATGTTGGCATTATTAATCCAAAAGATGCAATAAATGCATCTTTAAGTGGACCTGCTCTCCGAGGTAGTGGCGTACCATGGGATTTGAGAAAAGCAGATCCATATTGTGATTATGATAATTATGACTTTGATGTTCCTTTAGGATTAATTGGAGATTCTTATGATAGGTTTATGGTAAGAATGTTTGAGGTAAAGGAGTCTGTTAAAATTATTAAACAAGCATTAAATAATTTACCCTTAGGCATGCATAAAACTCAAATACCTCTTGCATTAAGACCCGAGCCAGGGCAATTATATTTTAGAACTGAAGGACCTCGGGGAGAATTAGGTTATTTTGTAGTTTCCGATGGAGGACCTGCTCCTTATCGATTGCACATTAGGCCTCCTTCATTAATAAATCTTTCTTTGTTGAAGCAGTTGGCAATTGGAAGTTCGCTTCCAGATGCAATAGTTACCCTTGGCTCTATAGACATAGTTGTTGGAGAAATTGATCGATGAGTTTAATTTTTTCGTTTATTCCGTATATTAAAAGATTGATTGTTTTAATTTTGATATTATTTGGACTTGCTGTAGGCTTTATCTTAAGTAAAGCATTGTTTGATTTATCTATTTATTCAAATGCTGTTTTTGATTTTATGATTGATAAATCAAGTTACAATGTTGCATATTTTTCATCTTCCTTAATAGGTGCCTTGGGCATTATATCTTTTATTGGATTAGTTCTATTAGTTGGCTCCTGGGTTGAAAGAAGAATGATTGCAAAATTTCAAATAAGGGTTGGACCCAATCGAGTAGGTATTTTTGGTTTATTGCAACCAATTGCTGATGCAATTAAACTTATGCAGAAAGAAGTTTTAGTGCCGGCGGTTGCAGATAAGTTGCTTTTTTTTATCGCTCCAGTAGCAATATTTATTCCAGCTATTCTTGCATGGGCTCCGATTCCATGGGGACCAAATATGACTTACTTAAATATTAACATTGGTATATTATATATTTTTGCTGTAAGTTCATTGACTGTACCTATTATATTTTTTGCTGGATGGTCGTCCATGAATCATTATGCATTATTAGGCAGCATGAGAACTGTTGCAATGATGGTTTCATATGAAATACCCATTTCTCTTTCTTTGTTAAGCGTAGTTATTATAACTGGAACTTTGAATCTCACTGAAATTGTTTTGTGGCAATCAAGTAATTCTATTTGGCTAGGATTGTTAATTCCATTTTCATTATTTACATTTTTCTTTTCTTCTACTGCAGAAATTAATAGGACCCCAAATGATATAGCAGAAGCAGAATCTGAAATTGTTGCTGGTTATCATATTGAATATTCTGGTATGAAAGCTGGGTTATTCATGGCAGTAGAGTTGGGTAACGCAGTTCTTTTAGGTGCATTAGTAACTAGTTTATTTTTGAACGGATGGTTTTTATTTGGATTAGAAAATTATATACCGCCATATATTATTTTTATTGCAAAAACAGTTGCAATTTATATCGTATTAATATGGCTTAGGGCAACTTTACCACGTTTTAGATTGGATCAATTGATGAATTTTGCCTGGAAAATGTTAATACCTGTTTCAATAATTAATTTTTTTATGATTGCTATTGAAACAACTATCATAACGAATTTAGATTCGTCTAAATATATAATATATCTGTTTGCAATTATTAACATAGCTGTTTTTGTAGGATTAATTATTTTATGGAGTAAAATTTTTAAAATAGATAAGTTTTCGCCAGAAAAAATAGCGCCTATATTTGCTCAAAAAATTGGAGGCATTAAAGCAATGGAAGGAACTAAATCAGTTGATTGAATTTTCTACTTATAATGTTATATTTTTTAGTATTTCTTCATTTACTTTGATTTCAGCTATTTCTGTTGGCTTGGTAAATAGCCTAATGAGATCATTGTTTTTTTTAATTTTAACTTTCATTGGAGTTGCTGGCTTATTTATTTTACTTTCTGCTGATTTTATTGCAATTGCACAATTATTAATTTATGCTGGTTCAATTTCTATATTACTTCTTTTTGCGGTAATGCTTACTCCTGAATCATCAACAAATAATGGTAACTCTAAGTATTTTTTACCAGGTATTTTAATAGGAATAATATTTACGTATTTAATGGTGGCCCTTGTAACAATTTTTCAATTTAATCAACTTTCTGGAATTCATCTGAAGAAGCTTGATTTTGATAATACGATTGCATCAATTGGTGAATTATTGTTAGGTAAATATATTATTGCTTTTGAACTAGCATCAATACTTCTTTTGTTTGCGCTTATTGGAGCAATTTCTATAGTCCGATCAAATGAGTCAGATTTTTTGATATCTTTAAATAATAAGGACAAAAAATGATAGAACTAGAATATTACTTGATTGTTTCAATTCTTCTTTTTGGAATAGGCCTTTTTGTCTGTATAGGTAAAAAGAATATAATATCAATTGTAATGGGAATTGAACTTTTACTTAATGCAGTAAATTTAGCTGCAATTTCTTTTTCCCGGTATGGAAGTGAATTTGAAAGTCAATCTGATGCTCTTTCAGGACATATATTCGTGATTTTTATTTTGACTGTTGCTGCTGCAGAAGCGGCAATTGCATTAGCTTTGTGCGTGTTGGTTTATCGTCATCTTAAAACTATTAATGTTAGTGATGTTAGTGAATTAGGATAAATTATGTGGAAAGAGTCCTTTCTTGTTAAAAATGGCTACGAAGCCTGTATTTGGAAAGAATTATTAAATCAGGAAGCAATTTCTGTAAGAGTAGTTCCTCCATTAGAAATAAATTCTATGTTAAACCATTGTTCAATTTGGGTGCCTGATAGTAAAACGCATCTTATTAAAGAAATAAGAAATAAAATTTAGGAAAATTAATGTTTGAAATCAATGAACTATTAATATGGATGATTCAATTTTCTCCTTTCATTAGTTGCATTTTAATAATGTGTTTTTTTTATAAAAATAATTTAATATCTTCAAGCATTGCTATAATTGGCGGATTTTTATCATGGATTTTGTCATTATTATTATTAGTAGCATCTATCTCAAAAACTGGCGAGTCTTTTATCTTAAGTAACCATTTGTGGTTTTCAGTTTTTAACCTTGATTTGAATTTTGGAGTTATGTCTGATGGCTTAACTGCAATAATGATTTTTGTCGTAACAAGTGTGGCTTTGTTAGTGCAAATTTTTTCAAAAGGATATTTAAATGACGATCCTAGTATATCAAGATACTATGTATTTTTATCTTTATTTATTTTTAGTATGCTTGGGGCAGTTCTTGCTAGCAATTTATTGCAAATTTTTATCTTTTGGGAATTAATGGGACTGTGTTCTTTTTTACTTATTGGATTTTGGTTTGAAAAACCTCAAGCAGTAATAGCAGCAAGAAAAGCTTTTCTTATAACAAGATTAGGCGACTTGGGTTTTATTTTTGCAATTGTATTAATTTGGAATCAAATTGGAACTTTAGATATATTATTAATTAATGAAAGTGCGTCTAAATTTGAATCTTTTTCTTTACTATTAATTACTATTGGATTGTTATGCGGAGCAATGGGTAAATCTGCACAGTTTCCGCTACATGTATGGCTGCCAGATGCAATGGAAGGCCCTACGCCTGTATCAGCACTAATTCATGCAGCAACAATGGTAGCGGCAGGAGTTTTTTTAATTGCTAGATTCTTTCCTTTGTTTGAATTAGTTCATGAAATTCAAGTTGTAATGCTAACAATTGGATTAGTGACACTGCTCTTAACTGGATTATTAGGCATTGCATCTAATGATATTAAAAGAGTACTTGCTTATTCGACTATTTCACAACTTGGATATATGTTTGTTGCATTAGGCCTTGGTGCTTACGTCGCAGCAATTTTTCACTTAATAACACATGCTTTTTTTAAGGCCTTACTCTTCTTAGGATCTGGATCTATTAATCACAGTACTGGAACTTTTGATATGAGACATATGGGTGGTCTTAGAAAAACTATGCCTCTTACGTATATTACCTTTTTAATAGGGGCTTTATCTTTGTGTGGCATATTCCCTTTTGCTGGTTTTTGGAGCAAGGAAGTAATAGTTGGCATTGCTTATGAAAAAAATATTATTGTTTTTGTAGCACTATTAGCAGGAATATTTATGACCTCTTTATATGTATTTAGAACTCTTATTTTAACTTTTTTTGGTGAATTTAAGCCATCAAAATTTTTTATTGAACAAAAAAAACACTTACACGAATCTTCAAATATAATGGTCATTCCACTTATTATCTTAGCTGTTCCAGCATTTTTAGTAGGCTTTATTGATTTTTATGATGGCTTTGAACAAATGCTTATTCATGCAAATCCTTATCTTCTGCATCAACATGTTGAACACCATTTTCATTGGTTTATTCCAATAATTTCAACTGGTTTAATTCTTGGAGGAGCCCTAGTTGCTTATCAATTATTTTATAAAAATAGTTTTTCTTCAGCTAGGCAATATATAAATAATTCTTTTTTAATTAAAATACTAAATGAAAGATATTATATTGATTACCTGTACGAACAATTTTTTGTTTCGAAAGTTCTTATAAGCTACATAGGTGCTAAATTAGTTTTCTTTGATAAAGAGATCATTGATAATTTTGTTAATTCTGTAGGAAAATCTTCTATGAATGTAGGGCAAATATTTATTAAATCAGTTAATGGACAAATGCAATTTTATTCATTAATAATGATTAGCGGGTTGATACTATCTCAAATTTTTCTTTTAATTGTTAGTTTTTATGTAGCAGGTTCTTAATATGACATTACTTTTGTTATTATTACCATTTATTGCAGCTTTTTTTATAATGATTATCCCTAGAGAAGATAAATATCCGCCTAAATATATAGCTTTATTTTTTACAATTATAAGTTTTTGCTTATCTATTTTTGTTGCAATCACTTATGACTTTCAAAATGGTGCTTATCCAGGATACCAACATATCTCTTGGCTTGAAGGCGTATTTCCCTTTTCTCTTAGCTTGTCGGTTGGCATGGATGGTTTGTCTATGTCATTAGTTCTTTTGACTAATTTATTAACCATTACTTCCGTATTAATATCTTTTTATATAAAGGATAAACAAAGATTGTATTTTTTTTGGTTAATGTTGCTTCAAGGATCAATAATTGGTGTGTTTGTCTCATTGAATCTTATTCAGTTTTTTATTTTTTGGGAATTAGAGCTTTTGCCCATGTTTATGTTGATTTCATTTTGGGGTAGTGGTAATCGAGAATATAGTGCAATGAAATTTATTTTATACACTCTTTTAGCATCTGCATTGATTTTGATAGGAATAATTATTATTGGTTATGAAGCTAAAAGTTTTGATATGATTGTAATTAATAATCTTGAATATTTTGAACCAACAACTTTAATTATTTTTGCATTCTGGGCTTTATTAATTGGGTTTTTGATTAAATTACCGATCTTCCCTTTTCATACCTGGCTTCCTGATGCACATACAGATGCTCCAACTGCTGTATCAGTAATGTTGGCAGGTGTTTTATTAAAAATGGGTGGATATGGAATTTTAAGAATTATTGTACCTAATATGGGTAATTTACTTAATGATTATGGATTTATACTAGGTTTACTAGGTGCTTTTTCAATTATTTATGGAGCTATTTTAACTTTGAAACAAACAGATTTAAAAAGAGTTATAGCATTTTCTTCTATTTCACACATGGGATTTGTGCTTATTGGCATTGCTTCGAATTCACAGTTAGGTATAATCGGTGCTTCATTGCAATTAATTACGCATGGCCTGATTTCTGGACTTTTATTTGTTGGAGTAGGATTGGTGTACGAGAGAACTCACACCAGAGAGATTGCAAACATGGCCGGCTTGACACATAATTTTCCTCGTATTGGAGTTTTAATGTTCTTTGCTGGATTAGCCTCTTTAGGCTTACCTGGATTAGTTGGATTTGTGGCAGAGATCACTATTTTTATTGGTTCGTATGAGGCATTACCTATTCCTACAATTCTTGCTATTTCAGGTGTATTGTTAAGTGCCGGATATATTTTATGGACAATGCAACGGATATTTTTTGGTAAAAGAAAAAATGAATATGAATCAACTGATATTTCTGAGTGGTGGGAATTTTCTGCAGTTGTTATATTAATTGCTCCTATTGTTATTTTTGGGGTTTTTCCTAAACCAATGATTGAAATTATGGAATATAGTTTTAGTTTTTTAGTTAGAATTGGATAACGAAAATGAGTTTTAATTCTTTCTTGATAATTTCTCCAGTTGCTACTTTATTTGTTGGATCGATCTGTATTTTATTTTCTTCAATGTTTATTAATAGAAAACAATTTATTTTTTATACTGCAGTTGCTATCTTTGTTCTTTCAATTATGTTCTCTATTATTAATTTAAATATTAATCCAACAGGATTAAATTTTTCACAAACCTATTTGAATAATCCAATTGGTTCATTTCTTGAAATCTTTTTTTCTATTTCAGGATTAACTTGCATTGTTTTTTCTTACTATTCTTATGACTTAAGATCTAATCGGTTATTATTTGGTGATTATTCTGCTATTACTATGGCTGTTTTGGGTTCGGCAATGATTTTAGTTCATTCGATTGATTTAGTATTAATCTTTGTTGCGTTAGAAACCATTGCTATTTGTCAGTACATTTTAGTTTCTCTTCCAAGAACTAAAATTTCAGCAGAAGCGGGAATTAAATATTTGCTAAATGGGGCTATTGCCACTGCTATTTTTTCTTATGGATTGGTTTTTCTCTGGGGATCGACTGCCAGTACAAATATTATAGAAATTGGACAGTATATAAATTATATTGACAATGCTTCTATAGCTATCTATTTATTTAGTATTTTATTAATGACTATAGGCATTGGTTTTAAAATGGGATTAATTCCATTTCATGGGTGGATTCCTGATGTTTATTATGGAGGACCAACAAATGTTGTTGCTTTTTTATCTGTTGTTTCTAAGGGTACAGCTTTTAGTTTCTTTGCTATTTTTTCGTTTTTTATTGTAAATAAATCTACTGGGAGTTTATTTATATGGTGGTCTGGTTGGATTTCGTTAATTGCTATTGTTTCGATGACTTTGGGTAATATTGCAGCTGCTCAATCCTCTAATGTTAAAAAGCTCCTTGCTTTTTCATCAATTGCACATGCTGGTTATTTTAGCATTGGTCTAATTGCTATTATATTAGGAAATGAAAAAGGCATAGTTTCAATTTTACTTTATTTATTAGCCTATTCTTTTGCTAATTTTCTAGTTTTTTTTATTGCAATTGTGCATGAAGGTTATTCAAAAACTTTTGAAATAAGTTCTTTTAAAGGCTTATTTTATAAAAATAAATTTCTTGCTATCATTTTAACGATTGCATTATTATCATTGACCGGCATCCCACCCTTTATGGGATTTATTGGAAAATTTTATTTGTTTTTTATTGTTTATAATCCTGCATATTGGTGGACATCTGTTCTAGTTTTCTTTTCAGTAGTTAATACTATTTTTGCTGCTTATTATTATTTTAATTGGATCAAAATAATATTTTCTAATGATTCTCAAGAAACAGCGAGCAATCATTATCAAAAAATACCAATGTTTTATTATGGACTGTTTTCTTTGCTTTCTTTAGCCATTATTTTTCTTGGCATATATCCGCAACCAATTATTTCATATATTAGCGATGCAGTAGATCTTTTGAAAGATTTATTTATTTTATGATGAAAAAAAATATTAATGTTGTTATTCAAAATACAGTTCAATCTCCATTAAAAAAAGTAGAAATTTTTGAGTTATTAAATAAATTAATGACACATTTAAAAATTGATGGTATTTCAATTAATATTATTTTTACTTCTGATGAAGAATTGAAGTTACTTAACTTAAATTATAGAAATAAAGATCAGGTTACTGACATTTTAACTTTTCCGGTTGCTAATAATAATTTTATAAATCAAGATGTTAAAAGTGATGATGTAATTGCTGGTGATATTTATATTGCAGTAAATCATTCATTTGTCCGATCAAAAGATAAAAAAATTTCGCACGAATTAGAACTAAAACATCTTATTGTCCACGGTGTATTGCATTTATTAAACTACAGTCATGACAATGATGACGATCAATTATTAATTATTGAAGAAACTATTTTAGGTATCAACATTCATAATTAATCTCATTGTATATTGTATATTGTGTAGGGTGAAATAATTTGAAAGTAGTTTTTTTTAATGGCATCTTCAAATAATCAACAAGCTGTACTTTATAGAAAATGGCGTCCTCAAAAATTTGATGATCTTGTTGGGCAAAAGCCTATTGTTAAAACTTTACAAAACTCTATCTCAACAAATCAAATTTCTCATGCATATCTTTTTTCAGGACCACGTGGAACTGGAAAAACTACGGCCGGTAGAATTTTTGCAGCTACTGTTAATTGTAAAAATGAAAATAATGATTGCGTAGATTCTTTTTTTGATGGCAGTGCGATGTCTTTAATTGAATTAGATGCTGCTTCAAATCGAGGAATTGATGAAATTAGAAATTTAAAAGAGAATATTGCTTATATGGTCGGCACGAATCAATATAAGGTTTATCTAATCGACGAAGTGCATATGCTAACTGACGCAGCATTTAATGCTCTTTTAAAGACATTAGAAGAGCCTCCATCACATGTTATTTTTATATTAGCTACTACTGAACCTCATAAAATACCTGCTACTGTTCTTTCGAGATGCCAAAGATATGATTTTAAAAAAATCAATAATGCAGATGCCTCTCTAAGATTAATTGAAATTGCTAAGGCTGAATCAATTTTAATCACAGACGAAGCTATTGCTTTTATTGCTCGTTTATCTACTGGTTCATTGAGAGACTCTATTAATATGTTAGAGCAAGTTTCTATATTAATAGATGATGAAATTAATATAGAAAATATTATGCCTGCCTTAGGAGTACACATAGACAATCGATGCGTGCCTTTATTAGAAAATATGATAAAAAAGGATTTGAGTGCCTGCTTATCAATTATTTTAGAACTATATAATGATGGCATAGATTTTAAGTCATTTAAAAATCAAATTATTGAAACTCTTAGGTCAGCACTATATTCATGGAATGACAATGATCTTATTGAAGAATCATTTCTAAAAGATAATGATTTAGAAATATTAAAGATTGTTTGTAAAAATAACATTGATGAAATTACGATTTTGATGAAAAAAATATCATTAATAAATTTTTCTTTTGATAATTTTCATCCTTTTCCTCTTGAAATTCTTGTTGCAGATTTATGCTCTAATAATTTAAATAACATTAGTAACTCTATTCCATCAGAACCAACACCAGTATCTGAA
>TARA_B110000263_G_scaffold250169_1_pt1 | contig 19826 bp, 18 predicted proteins | sample TARA_B110000263 | Tara Oceans TARA_B110000263 (sample SAMEA4397730) | marine metagenome | biome: Polar Biome; feature: [MES] marine water layer (ENVO:01000295) within the mesopelagic zone...; material: water (ENVO:00002006), including particulate matter (ENVO:01000060) such...
AATATGAAATTAGTTATTTTGCAACCAGACACAAGTTCTATTGACATAGAAGATGTCGGCTCTATTAATATTAATTCTATCGATGGCCAATTGACAATACTTCCTAACCATGCCTCATTGATTACTGCTCTTGATGTAGGAATTGTTAATATAAAAAGCTCGTCATCTAATAGTAACTTTGTTATTCATGGTGGTTTTCTTGAAATTTATGATAATAAAGTTGTTATTCTAGCCGATGCTTGTGAAACTTTTCAAAGTATTAATAGAGATCGTGCAGGAGAATCTAAAAATCGTGCTCAAAAAAGAATATTAGGCGATGCCATTGAGAATGAAATTATAGATATTTCTAGAGCAAAAAGCTCTCTAAAAAGAGCAGACTTGAGAATAAAGGCATCTGCAATAGATGTTAAATAAGTTTTTTCTATTAATTTATCAATCAATCTTATAGTAATCTTTGAATTTGCATTTTATGCTTTTTAATATGTATCAAAATAATCTATTATAAAAATAATTCATTATTCAGATTCGAGGATATTCATTGACCAATTCACATACTGACATATTTACAATAAATGGTGGCTATATGCTGTCTGGTAAAACAGAAGTCAATGGTTCAAAGAATGCTGCTCTCTATGCTATTGCTGCCGCTTTATTGACTAATGAGAAAATTAGATATTATAATATTCCAGATATTTCTGATATTGATGATATGCTCGATATTCTTAAAAGCTTAGGAGCTAATGTTTCGTATAATAATGACTATCTTGAAATAAATGCCAATTCCATAGATGGAACATCTCTTTCAAAAGAACTCTCTATTAAAATTAGAGCGTCTATTTTAGTACTTGGACCTTTGATAGCAAGATTTGGAGAAGCAGAATGTTTTTTACCTGGGGGTGATGCTATTGGCAATCGTCCAATCGATATACATATTGCTGGATTAATGAAATTAGGTACCAAAGTTAATGTGAATCAAGACAAGTTAATTGCTAAATCAACTCAGCTCTCAGGTTCAAAAATTGTATTGGATTATCCTAGTGTTTTGGGAACTATTAATTTAGTTTTTGCTGCTGTCCTTGCTAATGGGACAACGATCATCACGAATGTTGCTACAGAACCAGAAGTAACTATGTTACTAGATCTATTGATTTTAATGGGAGCAAATATTACAGGTTCTGGTAGTCAAACTTTAACTATTATTGGTGTTAAACGATTGTTTGGAACAGAATTAAGAATTATTCCTGATAGAATTGAAGCAGGTACTTTAATGATGGCTATTGCTGCTACAAGGGGAACTGGAACTATTTTTAATGTTTGCTCTGAACACATGAGTGCTGTTATTGAGAAATTTAAAGATGCTAATATTATTGTTATGGATTATGATAATTCTATTATGATTGACGCAAGCAATACGATCAAATCAGTTAATGTTCAATCTGTTCCATATCCTGGTTTCCCAACAGATCTGCAAGCACCTATGGCTATTTTACTAACACAAGCTGATGGAACATCTATTATTCATGAAAGAGTTTTTGATAATAGGATGCTATATATAAATGAAATAAATTTAATGGGAGCAAATATTAAAATTGACAAACAGAAGATTTTTATTGATGGACCTAAAAAATTACATGGAGGATCAATAAAAGCACTTGATGTACGTGCGGGAGCAGCAGCCATTATTGCCGGTCTTGCTGCAGAAGGTGAAACAATTATTAGTGATTTGTTTCATTTAGATAGAGGTTATGGCAAAATTGAAGACCAATTAAAACATCTAGGCGCAAAAATATTAAGAAAGTAGTATGTGGGGTTTAGAATGCTTGCTAAAAAAATTGGCGTTGACTTAGGTACGTCAAGTATTGTAATTGCTGAATATAAAAAAGGAGTTATTATTGATGAGCCATCTGTGGTTGCACTAACAACAAATGATGAAACTGTTATTGCAATTGGTAAAAATGCACAAAATATGCTTGGAAGAGAACCAGATAGCATGCAAGTAGTGAGACCACTCCGAGAAGGTGTTATAGCTGACTATCGTATTGCTGAAGCCATGCTTACCTATTTTATTAGAATGGTTTTAGGGCCATTAAGATTAATCAAGCCAAAATTAATGATATGCGTTCCATTAGGTATTTCAAATGTTGAACAAAGAGCGATAAGAGATGCTGCACTTGCCGCTGGATCTCGTAAGCCACCATATTTAATTATTGAATCAGTGGCAGCCGCTTTAGGATCAGGTCTTCCCATTCATTCACCTAGAGGCCATATGGTTCTCAATATTGGAGGAGGCAGAACTGAAGCTGCTGTAATTTCAATGTTTGGAGTTGTTGCAAGTAAATCAATTAGGGTGGGTGGAGATACATTTGATTCTGCCATTATTGATTATATTAGAAAAAGACACAATTTAATAATTGGATCTAGGGCCGCAGAAGAAATTAAAATTAATATTGGAATGGCAATGGAATCAAGTGATCAAAAATCAATTGGTATAAGAGGAAAAGATCAGCTTTCAGGTACTCCGAGAACAGTCAGTATTAATTCCTATGAAATCACTAATGCAATATCAGTTCATCTAGAATCAATTGCGCTTACTGTAGCGTCCGTTTTAGATATGACTCCTCCTGAACTAGCATCTGATGTGATTGATAGAGGAATTATGATAACTGGCGGAGGTGCCTACTTAAAAGACATTGATAAATTTTTGCTTTTAGAAACTGGCATTCCGATACATATTTCTGAGAATCCTAGGCATTGCGTGGCTATTGGAGCTTTGATGGGATTAGATGTAGTAGATTCTATAAGCAGTTCTTTTTCCGACATTGACATAATGTATGATTTTTCTGATCGTGAATAATATTTTATTATTTAATAAGCGACTTTTCACTATTTTCTTAAAATAGGCCCTATGCACATAAATCCCGTTAGTCCTATAAAAAATAGAATTGATAAGTCGATAAAGAAATCTTGTTTACCAAAAATATATAGAGAAATGATTTTTTCTATATATGCAATGAACCATAAAATAAGTACGTATATTAGTAAAAATTTATTTGGTCTTTGCCTTGATCTTGATGAATAAATATAATTAACACCATGAAAAATGCCAAATATAAAATAAAATACATAATTTAATACCGAGTTCATTGAAATAAAAAAAAGTAGTAATGAAAAAAAATACAATGGTTTTTTATATAAAATATTATTCAAAAGTAAACCTTTTTACTGAGTTAGTATTCTTTTAGGGATTGGTAAATTGTTAGGAGGTTTAAATTCGATTGTTTCTTGAGCCACGCTAATAGTATCAATTTTTGTAACTCCTCTTGCAATTAAATCATTGATAATTGGTTCTAGTAATTCATCAGGGACGGATGCTCCAGCTGTGAGGCCAACTGTACCTACATTTTTATACCACACCTCTTTTATTTCATCTATGCCTTCAATGCGATAAGCAACTGCACCAGAACTTTTAGCATGTTCCATTAATCTAACTGAGTTACTTGAATTTGGCGATCCTACTACTAATATTATATCAGCCTTTTTTGCAAGTTCTTGCACAGCAGATTGCCTGTTTGTAGTTGCATAGCAAATATCATTTCTGATTTCTGCTTTTGGAAATTTTTCGCTAATTGAGTCAATAATTTCATTTGTATCATTAACTGAAAGGGTGGTCTGAGTAACAACAAAAACTTTTTCTGAATTAATTGTAATTTCATTTACTTCGTCAACTGAATCAATGACAGTTGTCTTACTTGGAGCTTCTCCAAGCGTCCCTTCGACTTCATCATGTCCTCTGTGTCCTACTAAAAGTATATCAAATCCATCTTTTGCAGCTTTTTTTGTTTCAAGGTGCACTTTTGTAACAAGTGGACAGGTTGCATCAATAATTTTCAAACTTTTTTCTTCTGCTTCTTGCATGACGGTTGGAGATATTCCATGCGCGCTAAATACAATACGTGAATGTTCAGGGACTTCATCGATAGAATCAACAAAAATGATACCTCTTTTTTTAAAACTGTCGACAATAAATTTATTATGCACTATTTCATGAAATGAATAAATTGGAGGTTCTTCATTTTCTAATAAATAATTGATTACTTCAATTGCTCTCACGACGCCAGCACAAAATCCACGAGGTTCTGCAAGTAATAATGTGTGAGGTCTTATATTGTTCATGTCTAATATTTTAAAAAGTTAATAATTTATATGATATATTTTAGTCATACTAAAGTTAATACAATATATGCAGAAAGTGTAATTTTTTATAAAGTTATTGAAATTTAAATGCGACAAAATATTTTACAATCGTTACGTAGTCCTTTAATGCCTTCAGTTTTAGAAGAGTTATTATTTTTTGACACATACTCAAACAAGGTTCTCAGAAATATTTTTTCAAGCGTGAATACAAATGGGTTTATTAATAATGCTTTATATATCAATGATATGTCTTTAAAGCCGCTAGAAGATGTTATTGATTTTGGTAGTCATAATGATTTTTTTAAAAAAAATAATTCAAATGATCGTGATCAAATTATAAAAATTCTAGATATCTTTACATACCTTCAACCGCAAATACTTTTGATTTTAGCTGCATTACTTGAATCTTTTCATAATGATTTTGTTGGAGGCAAGGGAGATAATTTAATGCGTAAAGATTTAAACGAGGAAATTCTAAATAAAAATTATAAATTATCATTTTGTAAAAAAGATAATTTTGACTTATTAGAAAGTTTTAAAACTGTTTTCAAATCTACAATAATTCCTGATTTATATTTATCATTATCAAATTACAATGAATATTTAGATTATGCATGGTTGCAATTGCAACATCTTTCTTCATTTCCCGAAGTAAGGCAAAGAAGTCGTGGTTTATATTATTATGCAGTTTCTTCAAGTAAATTTTTAGCATATCCATTTTATGGAAGCATCGATCGGTGCTTATCTCTTGGTATAAATAAGATTGATTTAGAAAAAATAGAAGTGATTGTTAAAGAAAATTTATCTATGTATTCATCTATGATTATGCATTGTTCTGCCATGAGAATTGGATTAGGCTTAAATCAAAAAAAAGTAGTTAAAGGATGATAATTGAAAAATAATCTTATTAATCAGAAAGCTTTAATTCAATATGCTGAATCTATAGACATAGAAGAAAAAATATTTTTTTTAACCACTGCAGATATTTTACAAGTAGATCCTATTTATAATGGATCGAACTATGTTTTCTTAGTTTTACTTGAAAATACTGATTTGAATAAATTTCTTGCTGTTTATAAACCTATGGATGGATTAAGAGATTTATATGATTTTAATACTGACACTTTACCAACGAGGGAGTTAGCTGCATTTAAATTAGATCAGATTTTAGAATGGGGAATAATTCCACCTATGATTATTAGGGACGGACCTTATGGTTTAGGATCTTTTCAAGAGTATATTTATCACGATACTGATAAAAATTATTTTCATTTTATTGAACATTCTATTAATCACGAGTCTCTTTTGAAATTAGCTATTTTTGATATTATTATTAATAATGCTGACAGAAAAGGTGGACATATTATCCAAGATTCTAATGACAAAATATGGGGCATTGACAACGCATTGTCATTTCACTATGAAGAAAAATTACGAACAGTGATATGGGATTTTGCAGAAAATAGAATATCTAATAATTTATTAAGTGATCTTAAAAAACTTAATAAAGAGATACAATCTGATCAGTGCGAACTTGTAAAATTATTAAATTATCAAGAGATTTTAAGTTTAAAAACGAGAATAGAAAAATTAATTGACAATCCAGTGCTACCTAATATTTATCCTTGGAGATGTTGGCCATTGCCTTTAATTTAGCATAAAAATTATATTTCAAAATATTGAAAAATCTCTGCATTAATCCTTTAAGTATTTGCTTGGTTTTGAATCTGTTCTTTAATATATCTATATCCTTACTATTTCCAACAATTAGTGTGCCATGCCATTTTTGAATATCCTTGATATCATTAGACAGAATTAATTTACCATTAATATTTTTTTCAATTTTTTCCCATTTATTTTTATTTTTTATCCATATTTCTTTTTTTGTTAGCTTTAATAATGCAACCCCAGCAACAACATCCCAGAGTCTCATATTATTTAAGTATCCTCCATCTAAAATTCCTGTAGCTAACATTGCAATTTCAAAAACAGCACATCCAGTTACTCTTATGTCAGTATTTGTATTATTAGATGGGATGGCATAGGGCATTGAATGCAATCTGCGTTTAATATTTTTAGATTCTTTGTCGTAGTTAAAAACTTTACCATTAAATTTTAATTTAGAATTTATACTGCCATGATAAGTTCCTGGCAGTAATTCATGCGAGCTAGACAGCCATATAGCACCAACAATTGGACTATTATTATATAATAATCCAACAGAACAACCAAAAATTGGCAATCCATTAATAAAGTTTGTTGTCCCATCGATGGGATCTATTACCCATACAAAATTATTACTAAAAGTATCTTTTACTGTACTCTCTTCGCCAATAATTTTATGTGATGGATATTTTTCGGATATTTTTTTTCGTATACTAATCTCTATATTTTTATCTGTTTCTGATACTGGATTTGATAGATTCGTATTATTTTCAGAATCATTTTTATAAGATATTTTGCCTGGTTTTTTTAATTCGCTACTAATCTTATTACCAGCATCTTTTGCTAACTTATAAGCAAAAAGTTCTAGTTCTATTAACTGATCATTTATTTTTGTAATATTTTTTTCTATCATGATGTGCTTTTTATTTCTTTGATCCAACTTGTATAGTCATTTGTCCTGGATGATTTTTATTATCTTTTAATTTTTGATGGGCTACGCCAATTTCATTAAATTTATATATTTTGGATATCATTGGTTTAATTTTTTTTTCTTTTACTAAATGATTAATTCCTTCACAATCTGATGGATTTGCAAAATGAGAACCTTGCAATCTTTTTTGCTTAACCCATAAATATCTTAAATCGACATCTGCATTGTATCCTGAAGTCCCACCACATATAACTATCATGCCTCCAGTCCCACACATAAAAACAGAAGTGGGAATTGTGTCTTCACCGGAATGTTCAAAAACGATCATTGGTCTAAGATTATCTTTTAAAATTGTTTGGAATTCTGAGAGAATTTTTTTTGCACTTATAGTCCATTTATTCATCTCAATTTCATTATTGATATTTGGTAATCTACCCCAATGAGAGTATTTTTTTCTATTAATTGTTCCTATTGCACCAATTTTTTTACAGTATTCCTCTTTTTCTTTACTAGAAACTACTGCGATTGGCTTTCCTTTTAATGCTGCGGTAATTTGAATCGCCATTGAACCTAGCCCACCAGCGCCTCCCCAAATCAACACAGGGGTATTTTTGGATACTATATTTGGACTAAATCCCATTAATTGCCTGTAAGCAGTTGCTCCTGTCAACATATAGGCAGAGGATTCCTCCCAGCTTAAATGTTTTGGCTTTGAATAGCATTGAAAATCTTTTACTAGTGAAAATTGAGCAAATGAACCATAATTAGTGTCATATCCCCATATTCCGGATGAATTTGACTCCATTGGAGTTTTACTTTTACTGAAATCTTTTGCATTTATATTCCAAACACCACACGAGATTACTACCTCATCTCCAATTTTAACGTTCGTGACTTTTTCTCCGATTTTCCAAACAATTCCAGAAGCATCTGAACCACATATTTGATATTCTTCTTTGTATCCTTTACGTTGATTTTGTTTAATTATATCTACGGGCTTTCCTAATGCTGCCCATACTCCATCATAATTTACGCCTGCAGCCATAACAGCAATTAATACTTCATTTTTTCCAATTACTGGCACTGGTACTTTTTCTATGGTAAATGCTTTTTTTGGTTCACCATACTTATTTTTTCGTAAGGTAGCAGCATACATTAATTCTGGTATTTCTCCAATTTTTGGAAGTTGTCCAATAGGATAGATTTTGTCTGTCATGGGCAAATAATAACAGATTGAAAGAAATATGTAAAAAAAAAATAAGATATTGTATTATATTTTTCTAATACAATATCTTAAAAGTAGAGTAATTTATAAATTACTCTTTAGAAGCAAAATCTTCACCATGTAATGCTATATCTAATCCACTCGATTCTATTTCATCACTTACTCGTATGCCAATTGTTTTATCAATTACTTTTATAATCATAAATGAAAAAATAAAAGAGTATGCAATTGTAAAGATTATTGCGAGTATCTGATTCATTAATAGCGTTGCATTGCCAAGAAATAAGCCATTAGCTCCTGCACCATTAACTGCAACATCTGCAAGTAGACCTAGCATAAGAGAACCAATAATTCCACCAATAAGATGCACAGCAACAACATCTAAGGAGTCATCATAATTGAATTTATTTTTTAATTTAATACAAGCCGGACATATTACTCCTGCAGCAACTCCAATAAGTAATGCTGAAAATGGGGTAACGAATCCTGCTGCAGGAGTAATTGCAACTAATCCTGCTACTGCACCAGAAGCAAAGCCAATGGTTGAAGGCTTACTGCCAGTTAATGATTCATAGAGATTCCAGCAAATTGCCGCAGTTGCAGCTGCTATTTGAGTTGTTACAAATGCATTTGCTGCTATTCCATCTGCGGCTAGTGCAGAACCGGCATTAAATCCAAACCAACCGAACCAAAGAACTCCTGCGCCTAAAAGAACCAAGCTTGGCCTAACAGGCTTGCCGCTATTCTTTCTTTTTCCGAGCACTATAACTGCAGCCAATGCTGCGGCTCCTGCATTAATATGGACGACTAAACCACCTGCAAAATCAAGAGCTTCAATATTTGAAGCAATAAATCCTCCACCCCAAACCATATGTGCAATTGGAGAATAAACTAAAATTGACCATAAGGCAATAAATATGATCCAGGCATTAAATTTCATTCTTTCAGCTACTGCACCTGCTATAAGCGCAGGCGCTATTATTGCAAACATCATTTGAAAAACCATAAAAACATTATCAGGGATTGTTAGACCAAAATTACTAGAATTTGTGCCTAAATTGAATAATCCAATAAATTTTAAATTGCCAATGAATCCACCAACATCATCTCCAAATGCTAAAGAAAAGCCGAGTAGTGTCCATGTTACTGTAACAACTCCTATAGCAGCAAAAATCTTCATAAACATTGCGAGAGCATTTTTTGTTCTAACCATTCCACCATAAAAAAAGGCTAAGCCAGGTGTCATAAAAAAAACTAAAGCTGAGCTAGTCAATATCCAGGCTGTATCTCCTGTATCCATCTGTAACCTCCAAATTAAATTATCTAGTTATATTTGTTGCTTATTGCTAAACGAAATACATAGCTGGATAATACCTAAGTATTGTTTCAGAATTGTTTCAGAATTGTTTCTTTTAAATTAAATGTGAGAATTAGCATGAGTGAATTAGCAAAACCATTCTTAAAATGGGCAGGTGGCAAGTCAAGTATTGCACCGATACTCATAGATAATTTACCTAATCAATTTAATAATTATTTTGAACCAATGGTTGGTGCAGGTGCATTATTTTTGAATGTTATTCAAAATGTTGACGGTCACAGAAAATTTTTTATAGGTGATATTAATAAAGATTTAATATCTACGTATAAAGTAATTAAAAATAATTTATCTGCTTTAAAGATTTATTTGAGCAAATATGAAAATAAATATTTAGCTTATAAAAATGAAGATAGAGAAAAGTTCTTTTATTCAATACGTTCTCAAGAACCTAAAACGGTCGTCGAAATAGCAGCAAGATTTATTTTTTTAAATAAAACATGTTTTAATGGACTTTATAGAGTTAATAGAAAAGGACATTTTAATGTTCCGCATGGTAAGTATGTGTCACCAAAAATTTTTGATGAAAATAATTTAAATAAGATAGCTATTCTTCTTAAAAAAGTTCATTTTAATACCGCAGATGTAAAAACAAACTCTCAGTTAGCACAATCTAATGATTTTGTGTATCTTGATCCTCCATTTTATCCAATTTCTAAAACTGCTAGTTTTACAAGCTATACTTCAAAAAAATTTGGAGAAGGTGAACAATTGAAGCTTAAGTTAGTGATAGATGAATTAACGAAAAAACAAGTCTATGTCATGTTGTCAAATTCTGATCACCCATGGATTATTGGAGCTTATCAGGCTAGCGGTTATAAATTACAAATTGTTAAAGCAAGGAGATCTTTATCCTCCAATGTCAGTAGTCGTGGAAAAGTTAATGAATTAGTGATTACAAACTATCATTTGATTGATTAATGATTTTTTATTTTCTTCTCAGAATTTTTTAATTGTTTGTGTCTCGTAAATTATTTCTATCATAGTTTATATTAAAAATATTAGATTAGTTAGTTATTTGTTTGAATAACTTATAGGATACTTGTTAAGGATTTTATTAATTATTTTATAAGTTAGGTACCTAATTGAAACGACCAGTTTTTTCTGCAATGATTGCTCACGGTACAGTTCATACTATCGAAGTAACTTTTGCTGCTGTTTTATTTTATGTAGGACAAGAATTTAATATTGGGCTCACTGCCTTAGGTTCTTTAGCAACTGCAGGTACTATTCTTTTCGGCGGGACAGCGATTCTTGCAGGTTTTTTATCTGATAAATTTGGTGAAAAGCGATTGATTTCTTTTGCTTTACTTGCAGCTGCAGTCTGCTCTCTCTTTGTTGCATTTTCTCCAAATCTGTATTTTTTATCATTCTCATTGCTTTTATTAGGCGGATTCATAGGTCTTTATCATCCCCCTGGAACTGCAATGGTAGCTATTATGGCAAAAAATCGTGGTAATGGACTTGCAAAACATGGCATAGCTGGAAATATAGGCCTAGCATTATCCCCATCTATCGCTGTTTTTTTTGCGGCTTCTTTTGGATGGAGATCTGCTTACGGATTTGTTTTTTTTATAACTATTATAGCTTTCTTAATTTTTCAGAAATATGCTCCTTCAAGACAAGAAGTAATTGAAAAGGAAAAACTTTTAGGCATATATTCCGAAAAAATACAATCTGATAAAAAGAAATTTGATGCTGGCAAATTAATTCAATCTTTAAAAGATTGGTCTGAGCCAAGATTGTTGTTAATTTACATAACAATTATTGCAAATGGATTTATTTATAGAGGCGCCTTAACGTTTTTTGCATTACACATTAAAGATAATTTAGGTATTGAAATTTTTTCTTATAACAGCTCTGTCATTGCTGGCAGTTTAACTACTTTATTATTGCTGACTGGCATTTTTGGTCAATTTTTTGGTGGATATTTAGCCGATAAAATGAATACAGCAAAAGCTGCTTTATTGTTTAATGTTATCCTTGTGCCAAGCTGTATATTGATTGGTGTTTCTTCTGGTTGGACTTTGGTAACTATTATTGCAATATTTGTTATATTTAATTGGGGTCAGCAGCCAATTGCAAATAGCTTGATGGCTAGCTTTGCTCCGAAGGGTGCAATTGGAAAAGCTTTTGGTCTTCAATTTTTTCTTGGCTTTGGCATTGCCTCTGTAGCAGGTACAATATGTGGTTATTTTGCCGAAACATATGATACCCAAGCAGTTTTCTTTTTACTGGCAATTATGGCTAGCATATCGACAGTTGCTTTTTTCTTTATTTGGAGAATGGCAATTAATAAAAATAATTAGCCAAGATATATTTTATTGTTCTTTAATTTGCATATATAATATAAATTAATAATTAATTTATATATTAATATCATGTACGCTTGAACCGGTAATATTTTATTGAGGAATCTATATGTCGATTAGTAAAAATTCATTTGAAGAACTATTATTTGCATTATTAATTTTAATGAGTTCTGCGCTTGTCAGTTTTATTGGATTACTATTTCTTAAAAGAATCATTCATCGCCTTACAAAAACAACAGAAACGACGCTAGATGATAAATTAGTTGCTAGCTTGAAGACCCCTATTTTTTTAATTATTACTGGCCAGGGTTTATTTTTTGCAATCAGCACTTTGTCTTTTTTAATTGAATATAGTGAGTTTATTTCAAATGTGTGGCGATCATTTAATATAGCGATAAGCTTGCTAGTTTTTAAAAGAATTTTTGATAGTTTTATTGCCTGGTATGAGTCAGAATATATTTTTAATGCTTCATATACAGGCACTCATAAATTACAAGTTTTTATTAATCGATCTAATTTACCCATTATAAAACGCATGGTTAATTTTACTGCATCTTTGGCTGCCATTTTAGTAGGACTTTCATTAATGGGAATATCAATTAGCCCGTTATTGGCTGGATTAGGAATTGGAGGCTTTGCTTTTGCTTTAGCAGTGCAACCAATTCTTACAAATGTAATTGCTAGTTCCTATATGCTTTCAGATTCTTCTGTACGTGTAAATGATTTTATTGAAATTGAAGGAGGTCCTACTGGTTGGGTTGAGGATATTGGCTGGAGAGCGACTAGACTACGAACATTTGACAATAATCTCATCATGATGCCTAACTCACAGCTTGCTGATTCAACTGTTACTAATTTTGACGCTGTTGATTCTCCAATGGATGTAAAGGTTGAATCAGGTGTATCCTATGAATCAAATTTAGATACTGTAGAAAAAATTTGCATTGATGAATTATCCAAAATAATTGCAGAAGTTGATGATGCAATTTCTGATAGATCTCCTTTATTTTTATTTACTGAATTTGGTGATTCTAATATTAATTTTCTTGTTAAAATACGTGCAAACAATAGAAGAAGCGTAGGTTCATTGAAGCATATTGTAATAAAAAGAATTCATCAACGATTGAATGAAGAAGGTATTACAATTAATTATCCAGCAAGAAGGTTATTAATTAATAAAGAAGATGCCAGTGGTCTTATTTCATTTAAATAACTAAGGATATAAGGGCGCCCTTTCAAGGCCAGTTTTTTCATTTAGTCCATACATAATATTTAAACATTGAACAGCATTACTGCTTTGGCCTTTCATAAGGTTATCTATCGCAGAAAAAATAACAGCATGCTTTCCTTTCTCATCAACATCTATAGATATATCACAATAGTTAGAACCTCTAACATTTTTAAGACTAGGTGGATTATCTATAATTCTGATAAAATAATCTGTTCTATAATAATCTTGAAAAATTTTAAGTAGTTTATTTTTTGTAGTTTTTTCTATTAATTCTATATGTATTGAAGACATAATTCCTCTAGTTGTATTGATGAGATGAGGTACAAAATGAATGTTTTCAATTGTATTACCAAGACTTGAGGCTACTTTTTTTACTTCTGTTACATGTTGATGTGACAATGCTCGATATGGAATAAAATTACTTTCCATGTTTGAAAAATGCTGTATTTCATTTAAACTTTTTCCAGCTCCAGACGTTCCAGTAGTGCTATCTATATTAATTTGTGTTTTATCAATAAGGTTTAATTTATTTAAAGGTGCAATGCCTAATATCATAGACACAGCAAAGCATCCAGGATTTCCCACAATTCTCGCATCTTTTATTTCATCTTTAAAAAGTTCTGGAAGCCCATAAACTGATTTATCTAATAAATTTTTTGCACTATGCTGAAATTTATTGAGCTTGGGGTGCTTTTGTGCATATTCCTCGTAATCATTAATATTTTTAAAACGAAAATCTCCAGAAAAATCAATAATTTTTATATTATTTTTCATCAACCTTTCATATATAGGTTCAATCATTTGCATTGCAACTGTATCAGGAGTAGTAAAAATAATAACATTAGCATCTTTGCCAATTGCATTTTGGGTAACTTCTTCTACCATTAATTCACTAATATTGTTTAAATGAGGATAAAAGTTATTGATTGTTTTTCCAAATTTATCCTTTGCTAGTAAACTTATTATTTGGAAGTTAGGATGCGAAGACAAGAGGTCAATAATACCTATCCCGCCATATCCGGTAGCTCCAATAACTTGAACTTTAATTTTGTCTTTCATAAAAATCCTTTAAGAATAAATAAATTGTTTGATATCTTTTATTAAATATATTATAAGACTAATCAACCTGCTATCTGTTCAATGCAGTAGTTTATTCTAATTAATTAAACGAATTTATGTGTATATAGTTAACCATTTAATGTATTTAATAGTTGCGTATATAAGTATGAATTTTATTGCAATAGGGAGGAAAAGGTGTCACCACAACAACCTCTTCCCTATGACTTTTATATCATATTTATGATATAAAAAATTATTAAAGAAAATTGATTATATATTCTCGGTTTAAAGTTGATATTTTATCATTTGATTTACAGAAGAAAGATTGATTAAAAATTGAGTGCGTTATTTCTTTTAATAACAACTAATCGAAATCTTTTTAAAGTATTATATAAATAATTATGCAAAAAAGAGATTTAATCAAAGAAAAAAATTGGACATTTTTACTCTTGATTGATGAAGATAAATTGTTAGAAATGTGTCATATAGATTATTTTTTGTCTTCTAAGCCTGGTGGCCAGCATCGTGACAAAAAAGCATCATCTGTCAGACTTTCTTTGAAAAATACTACAATTGTTGTTTCTGCATCTGAAAATAGAAGCATGAATATGAATATGAAAAGTGCTGTAAAGAAATTAAAAATAGAAATAACGTGCCAATTACGTTCAAGTATTGATTTAATTATTTTTATTAAAAGTTTTGACTTATTTGAAGCTTTTAATAAAAATGGATCATTAAGCAATGGCAAATTGTCCTATGCTTCTAGTAATAAAAATTATTTACCGATGTGTGCATTCATTTTTGATCTCATGAATAATGATAAGTGGGGCATTAGCAATATTTCAAAAAAATTGGGAATATCGAATACAAATTTAGTCTCTTTTCTTTTAAAAGAAAAGAGACTAATAGTATGGGTGAACCAACAAAGAGCAAAAAATGGAATGAACAGTTTAAAATAATCTTAAATTAAGATTTACTTAAATCCCAACTTATAATTTTTTTGGGAATAATTTTTACATTGACTCTTTTAGTAAGCATTTTATTGTTGTCAGAGATTGTTCTGTTCACGCCATATTTATTTGTAATTGCATCGATTGTTTTTAGTAATAATGATTCGTTATTATCTATTATCCCTACTCCTTCTATTGTTATTCCTTTTAAATCCTCATAGTTGTTTCCACTTTCAACCATAACAACAATTCTCTTGTCTCTTATAAGATTGACAATTTTTTGTGATTTATGATAGCTTGTAAAATTAATTAATCCATTTTCGTCTGTAATAAACCACATTGGCACTAGATGAGGCAATCCATTCTTATTAATAGTAGATAAATTTAATATGCGGGATGCTTGAATTAAAGATGCTATTTCTAATGAATTTAACTGAAAATCTTTTTTATTTCTAGTCATTATTTCTAGTCGTTCTTTCTAGTCATTATTTCTAGTCGTTCTTTCTAGTCATTATTTTTTATTCTAATGGAGATAATTATCTTTTAATTCGTGTAATATTACTATAGTATTTAAATCTAGTCTTTCCTTCATAAAAATTAAGGTAATGTTGTGGAACAACCATTAGTAGATATTCAAGTTCTTGAAATTGGTGGTACAGTAAGTGTTTCAGCAGCTGGTAAAAAATTTTCTGATTTCGGAGCAAATGTTGTTAAAATTGAACCACCATCTATTAGTGAGATTAGAAAAATTGCTCCTTTTCCTAATGATTTATTTCACATAGATCATGGCGCTATGCATTTAGCATTTGATACTAGTAAGAAATCATTAGTATTAGATCACAATACTAATTCAGGCAAAGAAATTATTAGACGCCTTGCTTCACAATTTGATTTGATAATTATCGATTTACCTGCTTTAGAGACTGCAGCAATTATTGCTGCATTAAATTTTGATGATTCTCTGATGCCCAATATTGTTACAATAACTCCTCATGGTATGACCGGGCCCTATAAGGATAGAATAGAAAATGACTTATCTATATTTGGATGGTCAACAAGATCTCATCGGCACTCCATTACTGGTAATCCTCCATTAAGATACGGCCCTTATGCTGGAGTTGTGCAAATAGGATCCACGGCTGCGGCAGTTGGAATTGCAGCAGTTTGGGGAAAAAAAGCCGATGGTATTCCGCGTAACGTTGATATTGCTGGAGTGGAAGCATTGATGGGTAACGTAGACAGTGCTTTTTTTCTTTGGTCAGTAAATGGGGCCTTGCAACCAAGATCAAGTGGACAATCTAGGGGATTATATCCAATGGGTGCATATAAATGCAAAGATGGATATATGCTTTTTTCAGCGGGAAGAGATCCAATGTTTACAAAGCTTTGTAATGCAATTGGTAGACCTGAAGTTGCACAAGATCAACGATTTATTGATCCAGAACAAAGACCAAATCATTTCGAAGAATTTAAATTAATACTTGAAAGTTGGTTGGCAGATAAAAATAAATATGAAGCATTTAATGAATTGCAAGAAAAAGGCGTGATGGCTTGTCCAGTCTTAGATGCGTCTGAGCTTCAAAATGACCCACAGTCTGTTTTTAGAAATTCATATATAACTCAAGAAAAAAAAGGGGTTGGCGATATTACTCTTGCTGGCCCTCCATTTAGAATGAATGGATTAAATTCTGAAAGCTGGGTTTCAAGATCGTCTCCAAATTTTGGTGAACACACAAATGAAATTTTAAAAAATTTAAAGTACAGCGATCAAGAAATCATTGCCTTATTTCGTGCTGGGGTGACTAGTTAGTTTTTTTGGAGATTCAAATGACCAGTAAGATGCTGTCAAATATTAATGTTGTAGAAATTGCGGAAGTTTGGGCTGGCCCATTTGGCTGTTCTTTAATGGGAGACTTAGGTGCCAATGTTATAAAAGTTGAAAGTTATCCAAGAAAGTCAGAAACTCGTAATGCTGGTGATCCTAGACTAGATCCTAGAGTTGCTGAAGGTACAGGGCCAATTTATGAACGTATTAATACTCATCATCACGGAAATAGAAACAAAAGAAATATTGCTTTAGACATACGAACCACTGAAGGAAGAGATGTCTTGACAAGATTAATTAAATGGGGTGATATTTTAGTTGAAAGTTTTTCTGCAGGCACAATAGATAGACTTGGGTATGGATGGGAAGTAGTGAAAAAAATCAATGAAAGAATTACTATGCTTTCATTGGCAGGTTGGGGTCAAGAAGGTCCTTACTTAGGTCGCATTATGTTTGGTGTTGGTTTCGATGCAATGGCTGGCCATGCTCTAATAAGAGGATATGAAGATGGGACACCTGAGGAGATGATACCAATCCTTCATTCAGATGCAACAGTTCCTTTAACGTGGATAGTAGCAGTACTTGGCGCTTTAATGCAGAGAGAAAAAACAAATGCAGGAAGCTATATTGATTTGGCACAAATTGAAGATATCGCTTGGCAATTTCCTAATATCATATCAGAATGGACAATGAATGGTAGAATTCCAAAACCTTTAGGCAATAGCGATCCATCTATTGTTCCGCATAATTGCTATCAAGCATCTGGTGAAGATAGGTGGATTAATATTGCTGCGGAAAATGATTTACAGTGGGCAAATCTAACTGAATTTATGGGAAATAAATCTTGGTCAGAAATAGGACACGAGTGGTCTTCTATTATTGGTAGAATCAAAGGTAGAAAAGAAATTGATTTAGCCATTAGTGATTTTGTTAGACAATTTGATCCTTTTGATTTAGCAGATCAATTACAAGCCCTAGGTATTATTGCGGCACCAGTTCTAGCTCCTCCAGATCCTTTGATGAGCCCGCAACTTCATGATCGAAATTGGTTTCAGATTGTAGATCATCCTTATATTCCTGAAAGACTTTTGGGTGGATTTTTGTGGAAATCAGAGCCAGATCAACCTAGTTGGGATAGACGAGCAGGATTAGTAGGCGAAGACAATAATGAAGTTTTATTACAGTTAGGATTTTCAACTAATGATATTGATAGTATGAAGAAAAAAGATATAATTGGTGAAACGTATGTTGAAGAGAGAACGTAGTAATTTTGGGGCAAAATGCCTAACAACCTAGATTTTATTGATGATTTTTTTGATATGCTTACTTTTAAAGACCAAGCTACTAGAAAAGCACGATTAAGCAAGATTACTAAACCTGTTCAACAATTTATAAGTACAGAAATTTCTAGTGGTATTATTGTTATAACCGCAGTATTTTTTGCCTTACTAATGGCAAATTCTCCACTTAGTCATTTTTATCATGATTTCGTACATCTCAAAATCAACTTTAGTTTTGGTAATTTTTCAATTTTAGGAGATGTTCATTATTGGATAAATGATGCAGCGATGGTTATTTTCTTTTTTCTAGTAGGCATTGAGATAAAAAGAGAAGTGTTAGGTGGAGAGTTATCTGATAAAAAAAGTATACCTATTCCGATATTTGGTGCAATAGGAGGAATGGTTGTCCCTGTTCTGATATTCTTGCTTTTAGTAAATGAGCCTAATGCAAGAAGTGGATGGGCTATTCCAATGGCAACTGATATTGCTATTGCTTTAGGAGCGATAGCTTTACTTGGTAAATTGATACCATCGGGATTGAAAGTTATGCTTCTTGCAATTGCAATTGTGGATGACATTGGTTCAATTCTAGTTATTGCCATATTTTATTCTGAAACAATATCTGTGATCTCATTAATGGTAGTAGCAATCTTATTGGGATTAATGTTTTTATCTAATTATGTTGGAATACGATCATTGGTATTCTATTTTTCTCTGGGAATTTTAGCTTGGATATTTGCTAATAATAGTGGAGTTCATCCAACTATTTTGGGAGTTATATTAGGTTTTATGACTCCATGGAAACCTTGGTATGCACCTATTTCTTTCCCAAAAATTGCAGATAAATTACTACAAAGATTTAAAAGTAATTTAGAAGATGATACGAATAATTCTCATCATCAAGAATATGAGCAAGATTTATTAACTTTGAGTACTATGGCATCTGAAACAGTTTCCCCCCTTCAAAGAATTGAAAAGATACTTCTACCTTGGTCTGCTTTTTTAATAGTGCCGATCTTTGCTTTTGTAAATGCTGGCATAGATCTTTCAGATGGAGCTTTTTCACAATCTATTAATTCTTCTTTAACTCTTGCAATTGCAGTAGGTTTATTTGTAGGTAAGCCACTTGGCATTGTAATGGGAGTTTGGATTGCTACTAAATTTGGTGCTAGATTTCCTAGAGGTGTTAATTTTTCTAATATTTTTGGAATGGGTATTATTGCTGGCATAGGTTTTACTGTTGCGCTTTTTATTACTGAACTTGCTTATGTAGATGAAATTTTCTTAAGAGATGCGAAAATTGGTATCTTAATTGCTTCATTTTTTGCAGCTATTTTTGGAAATTTAGTGCTTAAAATAGTCCAAAGTAAGAAAATTAAGTAGTTTGTTAATGTCTTTATCTATAGATTTTATAATTTTGTTCTTTAGTCTTATTTTCTTAATATTAGCTGCCTCTAAGATGGTAGACAGTGCAATTTTTATATCTAAAATAATCTCAATTCCAAAATCAATTATTGGAGCAACAATTATTGCTTACGGCACTTCTAGTCCAGAAATACTAGTTTCACTTCAAGCAACCTTAAATAATGAGACTGGCATAGCTATCGGAAATGTAGTTGGATCTAATATAGCAAATGTCTGCGTGGGCATGGGACTAATTTGTTTTTTTGGAAAAAAAGACAAATTAGAAATTAGACCTTTGTATAGTACTTCATTATTTTTTTTAGTACTTGCTACACTTTATGCAATGATAGCTACGTATAATAATTATGTTTCGCA
>TARA_B110000263_G_scaffold221685_1_pt1 | contig 19652 bp, 22 predicted proteins | sample TARA_B110000263 | Tara Oceans TARA_B110000263 (sample SAMEA4397730) | marine metagenome | biome: Polar Biome; feature: [MES] marine water layer (ENVO:01000295) within the mesopelagic zone...; material: water (ENVO:00002006), including particulate matter (ENVO:01000060) such...
TTGAGCGAGATTCTTTAAATGTAGAAGGGGCTCGTAATAAACTTTTTGAATACGTATAAAATGCACTAATGTTATAAGTACTTATTATTAGTACAAACTGAACAAATTTTGGCGGTTTTTCATTCACTGTTCAGTTTTCAAAGTCAAATCTGAAAACTGAACTCTAATTCATATAAAATTCTTCTATTTAATATTTTTTTTTATAATAAAAAATATATCTTCATATAAAATTACATCTGTATATTTATTTATTTGGGCCCGTAGCTCAGTTGGTTAGAGCGCTACTCTGATAAAGTAGAGGTCGGATGTTCGAGTCATCCCGGGCCCACCATTTTTTTCTAAGTTCAATTATTTATAAATTACCGCCCTTTTATTAATTCTATTAATTAGCTTTTTCACCTTTTTTTCACCAGAATTCTTGATTTCGTTGATTCATTGTATGAAATTAAATTCTCTAAATAGTTTGACCTGAGTATTTTCAATTTTTTTACATCTATTTAAATCAGGATCTGTAAATTTAATGGGGATAGATAATATTTAAAAACTGCTTAATTCTATACTCCGTTGTATACGGGTAATTTGGGTTAAAATCTGAGTTGCCTTCATAAGACATACATGCTCTAATTGCGCCTGGTTTTGCTTCAAAGCCAATTATTTCAAATGCATCTGGTGCATCTCTAAGTAAAGTATTTGGTCCTTCTCTCGCAGGCCTACCAATCATAAATGTTGGATTTAGTGATATCTTTTTTTATCCATAAATACATAAAAATATCTAGAATTTTATAAATTTTTCTACTATTTGCATACTAACTATATATGTATATGAGTTGTTTATTCATTTATCCATAAATACATATAAATATCCTAGTGGGATAATGTATAGTCTATAATAATATAAAACATTATTTTGAGAGGGACATATGAATTCAAAAGGAACTGGCTTAACTCTAGCGCTTGGAATAGTTGCAGGGTTTATAGGATATATTTTGTTTCAGATAACAATTGGAATTGATACTAAATCTGACGACATAGCGACTATTTTAACTAATAGTTCTAATGGAGGAACTATTATCTCAATTGCTTCAATATTAATTGTAGTAGGATTAGTAGTTCATGCAGCTGGTTTGTGGAGTACAAAAGGTACTGCGTCATCTACTAGTGAAAGTCTTGGAATTTTTTGTATAATTAGCGCAATTGTAATTTGGATTGCAAATATGGCTACAGGCGTAGCTATGGTAGAAATGGGTGATAAATTTGTTGCTGCAATGGCTGGTGCTGGTGCTGGTGATGCTGCTGCTGCTGCTAGTGCAGGCATTATAGGTACTGCTGCTGGTTTTACTCAAGCTTTCAGTGTAGGAGCTAGTACTTTAGGTGGATTACTAGCTGGAATTGGGTGGCTTTTTATTGGTATTGCTTACAGAACTACCGATGTTAAAGGAGCTTTATCTTTTATTCCTTTGGGATGGCTCGCAATTATTATGGGATTGCTTTTAATTGTTTCAAATATAATAATTACTTCAGTTGTCAGTGTAGAAGTTGCAAGTCAAATTTCTGGCATTTCTTTTATACTAATTGTAATCTGGTCATTATCTAGAGGAATAGCTTTAATTAATGAAAAATAATTAGTTATTACAGGTTAATTAAATAAAAATAGTGAGTACTTTATGGCTCACTATTTTTATTTAAATCAAAGTAGTAGATTGAAAGATGTAATTGCGTGCTTAATTTTAAATTTGTTGTATAATTATTTTATCTAAAAATCTAAAATACTTAAACTTCATAAATGAAATCTAAAGACAGAAATATTAGGATATCCCTTAAAGCTTATTATAAGTTGAAAAATGTTGATACAAGTCCTAAAAGAGCAGTGGAAAAATTATTGGGAATTTCTAACCCTCTTGATACTCATATATCAGAATCTCAAAAACCTAAAAAAGAATTATTAGATAGCCTTATTTTATTAAGATTTGATAATGCTATATTTGAATCATCTTATGATAAGAATGAAATTTTCTGGTATGTTAAATCACTAATGGAATCTTTACAATTTCATAATCATTCTTGGCTGATTGAATATAAAATCTTTATGAATAATTCAGACAAAAGGATGAGTAAATTTAAAATCTATTTAGATAATAGAATTAAAAGTCTTACTAATTCTAATTACTTAGAAAAAACAGGATTTGGTCAAAAGTCAAAATATGTACTGTCTCTTAATGGTAGAGCTAGTGAAAAAGTTAAAGAAATTTTCTTTAGTTATATAAGAAGAGTTTTGGCTATATATCCTAATTCCAACGTAGATATCCCTAAAATCGATTCTTATTTAGTTCCTGTAAATTCTATAATGAGCACAGCTAAAAATAGATCTGAGCAATATATTGAATGGGGGACAAAAAAGAATACTGATATGACAATTGAAATGATTGAAGTCTTAGAAGAGGCTTCAAAAAGAGGTATGACTCCTCAAGAAATTGAAAATGAGAGAAGAATTAATAAAATGAAAGAAGTTTTTATGAAAAAATAACTTTTTATTTCTGTATTGAAAAGCTCCTACGGTCAATAATCTATACTGATAAAATATTTAAGTAATTAGGTAATATCACAAAATTCTAATAGTTCAAAATGAAAAAATTTAGTAGATGGATAAGTATTATTATGTTCTTAGCGCCCTTTGTTCTAATTTGGGTTGGATTAACTAAGTGTAATTAATTTTTAAATATAATAATAATTACAATTCCTATAAAAGCTAAACCTATACCTATTATTTCATTCCGCAATAGTCTTTCTCTTAAAAAAAGGTACCCAAGTATAATAGCCCATATTGGAGCCGTACTCCCAAACATTGCAGTTAGTGAACCTGATGTATTATCTAATGATACAAACCAAATTAAACTTGAAAACGTTATTAAAGCCCCAGCAATAATAATTTTAGATTGATGAATTGTATTATTTATAATTTCTATTTTTTGAGAGAAAATAATACTAGCTAAAAATAATGTAGTTATGCCAATAATTGCTCTTATAAGAGAACCACTTAATATAGATCCTTCAATTAATGCTTTGTCGTTAAAAATTGTTGCAAACCCCCATAAAGATCCTGCCATTATTCCACCTAAAATACCAACAATTAAGTTTTTTTCTTTCGTTTTTAAATTTTTTAAATTTATAATTAATATACTTGAAAGTATTAATAAACATCCAAATATAACGATATTTGAATGAGTAACAGAATTAAAAATATAATCAAGAATTAATGACATTAATACATTGCTACTAGCGCAAATTGTAAAAACTATACTAATTGAAGTTCTTTGTATTGAAATTATGTAGAATACAGATCCAATACAACTAACTAATGATGCTATTAAAAATAATAATAAAGTATTTATATTTTCATTTATGATAGCATTCCATTCCCTGAATACGAAAATAATAGCAGTTATAATTATGAATGAAATTACAGATTCAAAAAATGGAAAACTAAAAATCTTTTTCAATTTTATAGTTTTTAATATAGAACCTGATAAAGCCCAAGTCATGGCACTTATTAATGCACCAAATTCATAAAAAGATTCCATTTTTATACCGTAGTATTATAATAAGTGTTGTTAAATGTATAAGCTTGTTAAATATAACACAATAAATTAAAAATAGGCTTTTTGTTTGATTAATACTTTCGAATCTCTAAAAAATAAAAATTTTCGACTTCTTGTTTTTGGGATGATTACTATGATTGGAGGAATGAATATTCAGATGCTAGCTAGAGCACAGCTAGGTTGGGATCTTACATCTTCTTCATTTGCAGTTACTATGATTGGAGTTGGATTTGCTCCTCCAATGTTACTATTTTCTTTATATGGCGGAGTTGTTTCTGATAGATTTGATAACAAAAATATAATACAAATAGGTCAATTCGGAGTTATATTAATATGTCTATTTATCGCAATATCTATTTTTACTGAAACTATTACTATTTACCATTTATTCTTTGTATCTATTCTTCAAGGTACTTTTTGGGCATTTATGATGCCTGCTAGACAGTCAATAATAGCTGAATTAGTTAGTGAAAACCAACTTAATAATGCTATTTCATTAAATGCTGCAGGTATGGCTTTAACAACTATGATATCTCCAGCTATAGGAGGCATGGTTTATCATTACTTTGGTGCAGGAATTACTTATTTATTAATTGCTCTATTTTGTTTAGTTGCCTCTATTAGTACTTCTTTGTTACCTAAAGGAGAAATAAAGATAAAAAGCAATGCTAAAGTTATTACTCAAATAAAAGAAGCTTTAGATATTATTTATAAACATTCATTACTAAAATATTTACTAGCGATAGCTCTTATAACTACTTTACTATCTATGCCTACAAGAGCTCTACTGGCACCATATTCTTCAGAGATTTTATCTGGAGGTCCCCTTGAAGTAGGATTGATGTTAGCTGCAATTGGTACTGGGGCATTAATAGGTACATTAACAGCAGCCTCTCTTCCACAAAAAACTAAAAAGGGAAAATATATACTAATTACATCTGTAATTTCAGGATTATCTATTTTGTTATTAGGTTTTTCTTCATTTTTAATATTTTCTTTAATATTATGTTTCTTTTTAGGAATAGGTGATGCAGGGAGAAGATCCTTGAATCCTTCAATGATTATAGAAAAAACTCCAAGGGCATTTAGAGGAAGAGTAATGGGTTTTTATTCTATGAGCTTTGGGTTTATACCACTTGGAGCTATACCAATGGGAATCATATCAGATTTATATGGGGTGAACTTTGCTTTTATTTTTGCAGGTATAACATTAATTCTACTAACTATTGTGTTTAGTAGAAAAGATATTAGGCAAAACTGATTTTTTGATCAATAATTTCCCAAATATACCTTGAGGCTATAGATCTGAATGGTTTCCACTTTTCAGCAATTTGATAAACTTCTTCATCTTTTGGTAAATATGTTAGATTATAAATAAGTTTTATTCCCTTTTTTATACCTAAATCATTAGCAGGACAAATATCATTATTATTACCAGAGAATAATAAAAAATTTTCAACAGTCCATGGCCCTATGCCCTTAATTGAACATAATATTTCTTTTGCTTCTTTTTCTTCTAACTGGGAGATGTTTTTTAAGCTTATGGTATTTTCAGTAATTAAGTATGAAACTTCTATAATTGTATTAGATTTTGTTTTTGATAGACCTAAGGATAATAAATCTTCAAATAGATTATTTTCTATTTTTAATACCTCTATATTTTCTCCATATCTAATAGTAAATTTAGAAAAAATACTATTTGCAGCACTAATGCTTAATTGCTGACCAATTATTATTCTAATCAAAGATAAAAACTCTGATTTTTTTTTATAATCGTCGTTTAATTTAAAATTTTTTTTAATAAAAAATTCAATGAATCTTCCTAGATTTGGATCAGATTTCATTAGATAATCAATTGCTTTTATATTTTCCATTATTTTTACTAGCCATATTATATTTAAATATTTATTATGTAATAAATAGGTAATATTAAGGAATTTATATTAATAAAGAATATCAAAAATATATTGATCCCAAAGTTGTAGGTATAGGGATTTTGGTTAAAGATAATAAAATTCTTTTAGTTAAAAGAGCTATAGAACCAGGATATGGTAAATGGAGTATGCCGTCAGGATTTATTAATAGATTTGAAAAAGTAGAAAATGCTGTTGAAAGAGAATTGATGGAAGAATGCGGAGTCAAAGTTAAAGCTGAATGGATTTCAGGAGTATATTCTAAAAAAGAATCTCCAATTATTTTATTAGTTTGGAATTTGAAACTTATTTCAGGAATTCCTAAGCCTTTAGATGAAACATTAGAAGTTGATTTCTTTGAATTAGATAATTTACCCAATTTAGCTTTTGATCATGATGAAAATATAATAAAAGATTGGCTAGAAAAAACAAAAAGTTTTAATTGATTTTGTGCGATTCAATTAATCTTTTTACTCTTTTCCAAATTGAATCAGCTACCTTAGATTGTGTTTGATGAGCACCAACTATACTCCAAGAAGATCTATCATTATTAGCCATTTCTAAATATCCATCTCTAACTTTATTATGGAAATTCAAGCTCATATTTTCATATTTATTTCCTTCAAAACTTTCTCGTTTAGTTTTATTTTTTTTATCAGAAAAATTTGAAAGTTCAATATTGATATTTTTATTAATTCGGCTTGTAGAAAGATTCGGATCAATATCTAATAAAATAGTTAAGTCTGGAGAAAGGCCATTAATTGCAATATTATTTAAATTATTAATAGTTTCAATAGAAACTCCTTTTCCATAACCTTGATATGCAACAGTAGAATGAATAAATCTATCAACTATAACCGTTATTCCTTTATCTAATGCAGGTTCTATAACAGATTTACATAACTCAGCCCTAGCAGCACAAAATAAATAAGTTTCAGCGATAGAGCTTTTTATATTCTTTGATTTAATCCATTTTCTAACTTGTTCTCCCATTGGAGTATTTCCTGGTTCATGAATAAGAATAGAATTGACTCCATCATCAACTAATTTGTTAACTAGTCTTTTACATTGAGTAGATTTACCTGATCCTTCTCCACCTTCAAACGTAATAAGTAAACCTTTATTTAAAACATTCTTAGATGCTTTCCCATCTTTAGGAAAATTAAAAAGCTTTAAATTTTTTTCAGGTTTATTTTTTGAGGTCATTTAATCTCTTTTTTTTAAAATCAATCTTCTGTTTAATTCTTTTCCAATAGATTTAGTTCCAATACCTTTGTTACTTGCAAAAAAGTGTTGTCTCCGTCTTATATTTGCATCTCTTGGAGCTAATTCTACTTCATTTTCTCCATTTTGAATTTTTTTCATAGCTACCTTAACTTCATTTAATGCAGCTGAGCTTTCTGAATCTAGATTGAAATCAGGCTTTATTATTTTACTTTTCTCTTTAATTTTTCCTAAGAATCTAATAATTTCATCACTAGATCCTTTTCTTAATATATGTATTGGAATTCCTAGTTTTTCTGCTGTTTCCAACACTCTAGATTTTGGCTCTCTTGAATAATTAGATTTTGTTGTAACTATTACTTCTGCTTTTTCTGGACTAGAAACTAAAATTATATTATTAAAAACAGTTTTAGAAGAATTTTTTAATTTAATTTTTTGTATCCCAAAAGGATATATTTTGAATTTTTTTGGGTTTATTTTTTCTTTATTATTAATTTCTAAATCATGAACATTTATCTTTGTATTAACTAAATTACTAAGATTGAATGGAGTTTGGGATAATGATGTTTTTTCATCAAATTCAATGTTTTTTTCTACTTTGTTATTTGATAATTTTCTTACTTCAGAAGCTGAAGATATTCCTCTTAATTTTTTATCTACTGCCAATGCTACATCAAAATGAACCGCAACTTCATTTCTTCCAATTATTTCTACAACGATATTAAAAGTTGGTTCATGCTGTCTTTCAAGGACTGTCTTTTGACTCTTTCTTCTTCTTGCTTCAATATCTCCTAAAGTTACAGACTTGGTACCTCCAACTAAATCACTGATAGTTGGGTTGATTATTAGGTTATCTAACGTATTCCCATGAGCTGTAGCTATAAGCTGAACACCTCTTTCTGCAATCGTTCTACAAGCATTTGCCTCTTTTTCTGTACTTATTTCATCAATAACAATTACTTCTGGCATATGATTCTCTACAGCTTCAATCATGACATCGTGTTGTAATTCAGTATTTTTAACCTGCATTCTTCTAGCTGAACCTATTGCTGGATGAGGAATATCTCCATCTCCAGCTATTTCATTAGAAGTATCTACAACAACAACTCTTTTTTCTTCTTTATCAGCCAATAATCTTGTGATTTCCCTCAACATAGTAGTTTTACCTATACCTGGTTTACCCATGATTAATATACTTTTATCAGTTCCTATAAAATCTTCGATAACTTTTATACTTCCAAAGACTGCCCTACCTACTCTACATGTTAAACCGACAGTTTTATCAAACCTATTTCTAATTAGGGAAATTCTATGTAAAGTTTTTTCTATACCTGCTCTATTATCATCACCTACATGACCAATTTTATCTAAAACAGAATTAATATCTAATAAATTTACGGTTACATCTTTAATTATATTTTGATGTGAAGAATAAATGATAATAGGAGGTCTCCCTAAATCCATTACAACTTCTATAAGTTCGTGTTTACGAACTTCTATATATTTTTTTATTTTAGACGGTAAAATACTTAGAAATAAATTTAAGTCATCTAAAATCTCTATAGGTTCTAATTCTTTCATGTTATTAAATTATTTTATAGCAAGAAATTAAAAAAAGTATTTTAGGGAAAGATTAAATTAAGATCTTGTAAGATTTATAAAAAATTCATGTACTTTTGATGATCCAGAAATTTCTGGATGAAAAGATGTACCTAAAATTTTATTTTGCTTAACTGCTACAATAGTTCCATCTTTTAGTTTTGATAATATTTCAACATTGTTTCTAACTTTTGTAACTATTGGGGCTCTAATAAAAACAGCCTTAATAGTTTCTTCAATGCCTTTAAAATTTATATTTGTTTCAAACGAATCGACTTGTCTCCCAAACCAATTTCTTGACACCTCTACATCTATAATACCCATTGGAATAGGATCGTTTTCTGTAAGCTTATTTGCAATACATATTAATCCAGCACAAGTACCCCACAGAGACATACCTTGATTGATTTTTTCTTTAATAGGATTTTCAAAATCATAGCGATCAATCAATTTTTTTATGGTAGTTGATTCTCCGCCTGGTATTATAAGACCATCTAGTTTTTCAAGTTGAGACTTTTTTTTAATTTTGTAAACATCAACATCAAATTTGCGTAGCATTTCTATGTGCTCTGCAAAATCTCCTTGTAAAGCTAGTACACCTACTTGAACTTTATTTACCAACCTCTTTTTTCTAATCTCTCTGATGGATCTAATTTAGAAACTTCATCACCCTTCATTGCTCCTCCAAGATTCTGAGAAACTTTAGCAATTAAATCAGCATCTTCATAATGAGTTGTTGCTTGAACTATTGCGTCGGCCATTTTTGCAGGGTTCCCACTTTTAAAAATTCCAGAACCAACAAAGACACCTTCAACTCCTATTTGCATCATTAAAGCTGCATCAGCTGGAGTTGCAATACCACCTGCTGCAAAATTAACAACAGGTAATTTTCCTGTATTTTTTATTTCACAAACTAGTTCATATGGGGCGCCTAAATTTTTAGCTTCTGTCATAAGCTCTTCGTCGTTTAATCTTTGTATTTTCTTAATATCAGATAAAATTTTTCTAGCATGAGTTACTGCTTGAACTACATCACCAGTACCTGCTTCACCCTTAGTTCTTATCATTGATGCACCTTCACCTATTCTTCTAAGTGCTTCACCAAGATTTGTAGCACCACATATAAAAGGCATTTTATAACCCCATTTATTAATATGAAATTCGTTATCAGCAGGAGTTAAAACCTCTGATTCATCACAATAATCTACTCCTAATGCTTCTAATACTTGAGCTTCAGCAAAATGACCTATTCTTGCTTTGGCCATAACTGGTATAGAAACTGCTTCTATTATTCCTGTTATCATTTCAGGATCTGAAGCTCTTGCTACGCCACCGTCTTTCCTAATATCTGAAGGAACTCTTTCTAAGGCCATTACAGCTACTGCTCCAGCATCTTCAGCTATTTTAGCTTGATCTGGGGTTACTACATCCATAATAACTCCACCTTTTAACATTTGAGCTAGGCCGCCCTTAACTCTCCAATCACCTACTTCAGGCAATGATTGTGATTTCCAAGTTTTAGATTTTTCATTTTTTAAATTACTCATTTTTTTATTCTCCTCGGCTTTTGTTTTTTTTTATACGACACCGAACCCGTATAATTAATATCAATTTAATTATATGTCTTTAATTGATTTTTAATCTAATTTTGATAATAATATTTGAAGTAAATCTAAAGTTCTATTAGAATATCCCCATTCATTATCATACCAACTTACTATTTTAAACATATTTTCACCAATTTTTAGAGTAGAATTTAAATCAATTATTGATGAGTGAGTATTACCTAAAAAATCTATTGATACCAATTCTTCTTCATTAACATCGAGAATACCTTTTAAATCATTTTGAGAATAATGAGTAAAAATCTCATTTATTTCTTTAGTTGATGTGCTTTTTTCTAAAATTATATTTAGGTCAACAACTGAACAACTTGGGGTTGGGACCCTAAATGCCATTCCATCAATTTTTCCTTCAACTGATTGTATAACTTTAGAAACTGATTTGGCCGCTCCTGTTGTTGTAGGTATAATACTTGTTGCTCCAGCTCTTGCTCTTCTTAAGTCTTTGTGTGAATTATCTAATATATTTTGATCATTAGTGTATGAGTGAATAGTTGTCATAAAACCACTTTTTATTTTAAAATTATCTTCAAGAACTTTTATAATTGGCGCTAAACAATTTGTTGTACAAGAAGAATTTGAAATAATATGATGTTTTTTATCATCATAACTATTTTCATTTACTCCCATTACAATAGTTATATCTTCATCTTTCCCTGGAGCTGTCAAGAGGACTTTTTTTACTGTTTCTCCTAGATGCTTAGAAGCATTTTTTTTATCATTAAATTTACCTGTAGATTCAATCACTATTTTAACATTTTCTTTTTCCCAAGGAATTAAAGCAGGATTGTTTTCATTGAAGCATTTGATTTTTCTGTTTCCAGCATATAAATAATTTTTATCGTATGTTATATCAAAATCTAGTTTTCCATAAGAAGAATCATATTTAAGAAGATGAGCATAAGTTTTTGTATCTGACCTACCATTAATTGCTACTATATTTATATCTAAATTATTTTCTAAAATAATTCTAAGGATTTGCCTTCCAATTCTTCCAAATCCATTTATTCCTATATTTTTTACCATAATTGAGTTTTATTATTTTAATATTTTGTTTCCAGCATATATTGATGATTTACTTAGTTTTTCTTCAATTCTAAGCAATCGGTTATATTTTGCAACTCTATCTGATCTAGCTGGTGCTCCTGTTTTTATCTGGCTAGAACCAGTACCAACAGCTAAATCTGCTATAGTTGTATCTTCTGTTTCTCCTGATCTATGACTTATAACACATTTGAAATTATTATCTTTAGCTGTTTTTATTGTTTCAATAGTTTCTGAAATTGTACCAACTTGGTTATATTTTATTAAGATTGAGTTAGCTGAACTTTTATCAATTCCTTCTTCAAGATATTTTTTTTGAGTAACAAAAAGGTCATCTCCTACTATTTGTAGATGCTTGCCATGCTTTTTGGTAAAATTATTCCACCCATTCCAATCGTTTTCTGCTAGTCCGTCTTCAATAGAATATATTGGATATTTTTTTATCAATTTTGTATAGTAATCTATCATTTCGTCAGACGATAAAATTTTTCCATCTTTTGATAAATTATATTTACCATTTTTTTCAAACTCTGAGGCAGCAGGATCTAAGGCTATAAAAATGTCTTCTCCTGGCTTGTAGTTTGATTTTTCTATCGCTTCAATAATGAAATCTAAAACTTCATTATTTGATAAACCACTTGGTGCGAATCCACCTTCAAAACCTACATTTGTAGATAACCCATTATTTTCAAGAATTTTTCCTAAAGTGCTATAAATTTCTGATCCTGCTCTTATTGCTTCTCTAAATGTTTCAAATCCAATTGGAGCTACCATAAATTCTTGAAAGTCAGTTGAATTAATTGCGTGCGCTCCTCCGTTCATAATATTTAACATAGGTACAGGTAAAATATACTTGGAATCATCACTAATTAAATTGGAAATTCTTTTATATAGAGGTATATTCTCAGACATACTTGATGCTATCAAAGTAGCTAATGAAACTCCTAAAATAGCATTAGCTCCTAAGTTTTGCTTCATATCAGTTCCGTCTAAATCTATCATTATTTGATCAATGTTTTTTTGATCTCTAACGTCCAAAGATAAGAGTGATTTAGCTATAATATTATTAATATTATTTACAGCTTGTGTGACTCCTTTTCCTTTATATCTATTTGAGTCATTATCTCTTAGTTCTAATGCTTCTCTAACACCTGTACTTGCACCAGAAGGTACCGAGGATATTGCAACTATATTATTATCTAGTTCAATTTCTACTCCCACAGTAGGATTACCCCTTGAATCTAAAATTTCACTAGCATTTATTGATTTTATTTTATGCATCTTACCTCTTACTCTAAGTGTTATCTATTTGATCAATTATTTTACTTTGTTCTTTCAAAATAATCTCTATTCCATTAGTACCTAATTCTAAAAGAGTATTCATTTCAGTTCTAGTAACTAAATTATCCTCAGATGTTCCTTGAATTTCTACTATATCTAAATTTTCATTTAATACAATATTCATATCAAAATCAGCTACAGAGTCCTCAGAATAATCAAGATCAAGTAGAAATTCATTATTTACTTTTCCAACGCTTATTGCTGCAATTTGATTTTTAAAAAACTTTTTTGGGTTTGAATTATAATAGTTTTTGAGAGCTAGGTATGTAGCTATAAATGCTCCAGAAATTGAAGCAGTTCTTGTACCCCCATCTGCATTTAATACATCACAATCAATCGTTATTAGAACTCCAGGTATCATAGTTAAATCTATAGCTTGTCTTAGTGATCTACCAATAAGTCTTTGAATTTCTTGTGTACGCCCACTCATTCTATTTCCTCTATCCCTATTAACTCTATCCCCTGAAGAGTTTGGGAGCATACTGTATTCAGCTGTAATCCAACCCTTATTTTCATTTAGTAGCCATCTAGGAACATTTCTTGAAATATTCGTTGAACAGATAACTTTTGTATCTTCAAAATTTATTAATACTGAACCGATAGAATTTTTTTGAAAGTTAGGAACTATACTTATTTTTCTTGGTTCATTTTGTTTTCTATTGTTTTTTCTCATAGTATCATTGTACAAAAAATTAGACTTATTTTTGTATGTTTATCCTTATAAAAATCATACTTATATAAAAAAACATATTGGAGTTATAATGAAAATTGCAATTATGGGTGCTGGAGCAGTAGGGAGTTATTATGGGGCAATTTTAAAAAAATATGGGTTTGATGTAACACTTATTGCTAGAGGCAAGCATTATGAACAAATTATTAAAAATGGCTTAGAAGTTGAATCTTTTTGGGGTAATTTTAATTTAAAAATACCTTGTTTTAATAATGTAGAAAATTTAGAATCTTTTGATTTAATTTTTCTTACAACTAAGCTTTATTCAAATAATCAATCTATTAAAGATATTAAAAAAATATCAGATTCTGAAACTATAATCATTACTATACAAAATGGAGTAAATAGTCACAATGAAATTTCTAAAGAAATAAAGTCAAAAAATATTATTCCTGCTGCCACATATATCGAAGCAGAGATTCCAGCTCCTGGTGTTGTTTTACAGAAAGGGTCTTCTGTAATTATTGAAATGGGTGAACTTAATGGAGAAATAACTAAAAGAATCAAAGAAATTAAAAACACTTTTTCTGTAGAAGAATTGACTATTAATATTTCTAAAAATATATTATCTACACTTTGGAAAAAAATGATTATTGTTGGATCTTTTGGAACAATAATGTCATCTTTTAGAGCATCTTTTGTAGATTTGATAAATTCAAATTATGGAGAGGATATTCTAATGCAAACAATGAAAGAAATTTTATCCGTGGGTATTGCAGATGGTATAAATTTGAGTGATGTTGATATTAATCAAAATATATTAGATTTAAAAAAAGAACCTGAATCTATGACTTCCTCTATGCAAAATGATCTTAATAACTCAAAACCATTAGAAATTGATAGTATCTTAGGATATGTAGTTAACTTGTCAAAAAAATATAATATCCCAACACCTTATAGTACGACTTTAGTTGCTTCTTTGAATAAATTTAAGAAAGGATAAATTCATGGTTATAAAATTTAATGATATAAAAAAACTATCTTCACAAATGATAATAGATGCTATGGCTGTTATTGGATGGAATCAAACAATGATTAAGGGTGCCAATTCATTATTTAAAGGAAAAAAAATTTTTGGAGAAGCTGTAACTCTTAATTTTGTTCCTTATAGAAAGGATTTATTAGAAGATTTACCAAAAAGAAGTAAATCTCCTGAATATGAAGCTTTTGAACTATGTGGGCCAAATAAAGTTTTAGTTGCATCTTCAATTGGTCCATTAGAATCTATTGGTGGTGATATAAAATTCCTCAGACTTTTTCAAAAAAAGGCTGAAGGAATAGTAACAGATGGTGCTGTTAGAGATTCTGAAGAATTAAAAAAATATAATTTTCCTGTGTTTGCAAATTCTTTTACTTCAAAACAGGGAGTAGGAATAATGCTTCCTTATGGTGTGAATCAATTGATTAATTGTGGAGGAGTTTTAATTAAACCAGGAGATTTGATTTTAGGGGATAATGATGGAGTTGTTGTATTACCCAAAATTATAGCTAATGAAGTGCTATCCATAGCTCTAGAAAGAGAAGAAATTGAAAAAACCATCAAAATTCAATTAGAGAAAAACCCTGATTCACCAGGTAAATATTATCCTTTTAATGATGATACGTATAAACTATATGAAGAATTTAAAAAAACAAAAAAATAATCTTAAGTATTAATTTGGAGTAAATATATGTCAATTGATGGAATAGCTTTTCATAAAGGGGAAAAAATATTACTTAAAGATGCAACTGTAGGTGTAATGACGCATGCTTTACATTATGGTACAGCTGTTTTTGAAGGAATTAGAGGTAATTGGAGTGAAGATAATCAACAAATGGTAATTTTTAGATTAAAAGAACATTATGATCGTCTTTTAAGAGGAGCTAAAATATTAAGAATGAATCTTCCTTATTCATCCCAGGAATTATGTGATATCACTGTTGATTTAGTTAAATCAAATGGATACAAGCAAGATGTTTATATCAGGCCTTTAGCTTATAAATCTCAAGAACTAGTAGCTAATTTAAAATTACATGAATTAGATGATGATTTGACTATTATTGTAATACCATTTGGTGCATATATTGATAATGAAAAGCCTATTAATTGTCAAACTAGTTCATGGAGAAGACCAGAAGATACAATGATGCCAACAGGTGTGAAATTATCTGGATTATATACTACGAGTATACTTGCTAAGACAGAAGCTATATCTGCAAATTTTGATGAAGCTATACTACTAAATCATGATGGATCAGTTTCTGAAGGAAGTGGAGAAAATTTATTTATGATAAATAATGGTGAAATTATAACTCCTACTGAAACAGATAATTGTTTATTAGGCATAACCAGAGATTCAATAATTGATATTGTAAAAAATGAATTGGGATTAAAAGTAAAAGAAAGAAAAATCCATAGATCTGAATTATATCTTGCTGATGAAATTTTTCTGACAGGTACAGCGGCACATGTAACTTCGGTAGGTTCTTTGGATAATAGGAAAATAGGATCTGGAGATATTGGTAAAATTACTAAATTGCTTCAAGAATTATACTTTTCAATAGTAATTGATAATAAAAAAAATCAAAAAAAATCAAATTACTCTTCTTGGCTTACATCGTTTAAGATTTAAATTTGGTAGTTATTGCTGGATTTATTATCCATTATATTTAAAGGATTTTTATAAATTAATTCATCTAAATATGAGGACCCAACTAATCTACGAGATTTTTCAAGACTTTTTTCTAAAAAAGCATTATTAAATACAGAGTAATTTGTTGTATCAGAGGCTATAAAATCAAAAATACCATTCTTTAATAGATTTATAGAATTTTTTTCTACTTTTTCTCCATAAATATTTTCTAATGAACCTAACGATAATTGAAAAAGAACTCCAATGTCTTTTAGTTGTTTTAATTTACTTATTTCAATTTGAGGTTCTAATCTTTCAGGATGTGTAATTATAGGTATGATTTTATTCCCTATAATTTTTGATAATTCTTTTTTTAAAAACTTATATGGAAATTCAAAATTATTCATATCAATTAATAAAAAATTTGAATTTAATAAGCATAAGTTCTGATAATTATTTTCTTCTGAAGGATTATCAGAAAATAAAAATTCTATTCCCACGTAAGTATTATGATTTTTATTAGTAATTTCAGATTTGTTATTGTTAAAGTTTGAAATACTATTTTTAAATTGATTGAAAAATAATTTTTGTTCCCTTAATGGCATGTATTTTTCAGAAATTATATAAATAGATTCTGTAAAAATATCAAGATTTGTATCTGCTTTTAATAAATTTATATGATTATCAATTATAAAATTAGAATTATAAAAATTAAAAGATTTATTATTTATATCTATCACTTAAGATCTTGCCACGATCATTCTAAAAGATTCTGCATATTTAAAGTCTGAATCTTTTGCTGAACCTTTTAGTCTTTTTAGAATATTTTTTCCATAATCTGAGCCCAAACTTAATCCTGGCAATTGACTTTTGTGCTTGGCTAATGAATCAATCTTATGTTTAGCAAATTCTGAAACATCTATTGATACATTTGGAGTATCACTTCCCCAAAAAAGTAAATCTTTTACTTTATGAGGTTGGATTTCTTTGTTTATTTGTTCAGGAAAGTGTAGATGATCCCTTGCATATGGGTAAATTGCATCCATAACTGAAAACCCTAGATTTCTATGGTCACGGTGTAAGAAACTGTTCATTCTAAACGGATCATGAGTAAATACTGTTTCGGGTCTAAATTTTCTAATGTTAAAAACTAAATCTGAGAGTAATTTTCTGTTAGACTCCAACATTCCATCAGTAAAATTTAGATTGACAATTTCTTTTATACCTAGTATTTTTGCTGCTTCAATTTGTTCATTAGATCGTATATCAACAATTTTATTGCTAGTCATACTTTTGTCATTTGAGCCACTAGAACCTGTAGTCGCTAAGACATAAACTACTTCCGATCCATTTTTAATCCATTTTGCTATTGTTGCTCCAGTACCTATTTCTGCATCATCTGGATGTGCAAATACTACCATTGCTTTTTTGGGTATATATTTATATTCTTTCATAGTAATAATATAATTCGTTTTTATTTTATTACTTTATTATAAGAAAAATATAATAAAATAAATCAAACAATTAAGAAATTTTATGCTAAAAATTGATAATAAAATTGAAAAAATTTTAAAAAAAGAATTTATTAGGCAAAAAAACTCTGCTGTTTTTATTGCTTCAGAAAATTATGCTTCAGAAAATGTTAGAAAACATTCTTCGTCTATTTTAACTAATAAATATGCTGAAGGATATCCAGGTGAAAGATACTATGCTGGATGTGAATTTGCTGATGAAATTGAAAACTTAGCAATCGAAAAAGGTAAAAGTATTTTTAAATCAGATCATATTAATGTTCAACCTCATTCTGGATCTCAAGCAAATATGGCTGCTTATGTGTCATTCTTAAAACCTGGAGATAAAATATTAAGTTTATCTCTTGATCATGGAGGACACTTATCTCATGGACATAATGTTAACTTTTCAGGTAAAATTTATGAAATTCATAACTACTTTTTAAATAGAGATACAGAACTTATTGATTATGAAAAAATAAAAGAAGTAGCAGAAAAAGTAAAACCTAAACTAATTATTTGTGGTTACTCTGCTTATTCTAGAATAATTGATTTTGTAAAATTTAGTGAAATTTCTAAATCAGTAGACTCTTTATTGATGGCCGACATAGCCCATATTGCAGGATTAGTAGTATCTGACTTACATCCATCCCCTGTAGGCTTAGCAGATATTATAACTTCAACTACTCATAAAACACTACGAGGACCTAGAGGTGGGTTAGCTGTTGTTAAAAAAGAATTATCAAGGAAATATGATAGAGGTGTATTTCCAGCAATTCAAGGCGGACCTATTATGAATACTATTTTGGCAAAAGCAATTGCTTTTGAGGAAGCTTCTAAAAAAGAATTTAGAGATTATTCAAAACAAATTATTAATAATGCTAAAATTTTATCAGAATTATTCATAGATGAAGGATTACGAGTTGTTTCAGGGGGAACGGATAATCATCTAATGTTAATTGATACTAGGTCAATTGGAACTACTGGTGATATTGCGGAGAAAAAATTAAATTCAGTTGGTATAGTTGTCAATAAAAATGCTATTCCTTATGATCCATTACCTCCAAAAATAACATCAGGGATTAGAATTGGAACTCCTGCAATCACAACTAGAAAAATTTCTACTAATGATTTATTACAAATAGGTAATTTAATTGTAGATACATTAAAAAAACCAGATAAAGATTTATCTGTAATATCAGAAGAAGTTAAGAAAATTATGAATAAACTTCCACTTCCATAAATAAAGACTAGATTATTTGATTAATAATAAAATAATCAGTGATATAATTTATTAATCTAAAATATCAAGAATGCAAGAGTTTAAATTGAAAAAATATGAATTAATGTGGATAGTTGGTGGTAATATAGATGATTCCTTTGCTGATCAAAGTATGAATAGAATCAGAGAGTTATTATCTATTGCTGACGAAAGTAAAGTACTTACAACTTCTTTATGGGCACGTAGAAAATTGGCTTATCCAATAGAAAATTTTGAAGAAGGAACATATTTTGTTTTTGATTTAGAATGCTTTCCAGCCAGTATAATTAAAATAGAAAATATTCTTAAGAATGACAGCCAAGTTATTAGACATTTAATCACTCTTAAAGAAAAATTTAAACCTTATAAAGTTAGATCTAAATAAAGGAAGATTTTGAGCTTAAATCAAATATTATTAATTGGAAATTGTGGATCTGATCCTGAGATGAGATATACTCCTAATGGAGCTATGGTTGTTAATTTTAGCCTTGCAGTGAATTCATATAGAAATGGTGCTGATGGAGAGCAAATTCAAGATACTGAATGGTTTAGAATTGCTTGCTGGAATAAAACTGCTGAGTCCGTAAATCAATTTTTACAAAAAGGACAGAGATGCTTTGTTGAAGGTAGATTTAAGTCTAGTACATATACAGGAAATGATGGGACTCAAAGACAAAGTAGCGAGGTTACAGCATTTAGAGTTATATTTCTTGATAGATCAAATGAATCTTCTAATAACGAAACATCAGTGAATAATGATCAACCTCAAAGTTTTCAAAATAACAAAAGTAACAATGAAACTAAAAATACAACTAACAATGATTCTAATTCTGAATCAGATGATATAGAAGAATTACCATGGTAAAGGAAAATTAATGACTACGAACAATAAACAAAATTCAAAAAAAAACTCTTTCTCATATGATTTTAGAGCTAGGAAAAAACCTATTACAAAAATGATCAAAGGGTTACCTGTTGATTATAAGGATTTAGATGTATTATATTCTTATGTATCTGATAGAGCTAAAATTAATAGTGCTTATAGAGTTGGAAATCCAGCTAAAGAACATAGAAGCTTAACTGCAGCTATTAAAAGAGCTAGATTTATGGCTCTTTTACCATTTTCTCACGACCATGATTCAGTTAAATCTTCTATAGAAGAAACTAAATCTGAAGAAACTAAATCTGAAGAAACTAAA
>TARA_B110000263_G_scaffold233529_1_pt1 | contig 19576 bp, 15 predicted proteins | sample TARA_B110000263 | Tara Oceans TARA_B110000263 (sample SAMEA4397730) | marine metagenome | biome: Polar Biome; feature: [MES] marine water layer (ENVO:01000295) within the mesopelagic zone...; material: water (ENVO:00002006), including particulate matter (ENVO:01000060) such...
CCAATACAGAAATTTGCAAAAATATTACCAAGGATATCATCATTTGTAATCTCCCCTGTGATTTCTGCTAAATATTCAATACTTCTTCTAATGTCAACTGAAAGGAGGTCCCCAGAAAGGCTATTCATTAACCCTTCGTTTACTTCTTCAATAGCTCTTAATGCTTTAATTAAAGCTTCGTAGTGCCTTGAATTACTAATTATCACGTCAGTATAAGGGTTAAGTAATTCAACCTCTTTAATCAACCTTGTTTTAAGTAAATCAATAGATTTTGAATCTGTTGCTTCTATTTCTATTAAGTTAGGTGAAGATTCAAGGTCTTTTAACAGTTTAGTGTTTTGATTGATTAAATCAATTTTATTTCTAACTAAGATTATTGATAAATCATCTCTTTTAAAGTTCTCTATACTAGACTTAATTTCAACTATAGTAGTGTCATTTGAATCAAACAGATAAAGTAATATTTTAGAGCTATTAATTTTATTTATTGTTTTTTCTATACCCTTAGATTCTATAACATCAGTTGTTTCTCTTAATCCCGCTGTATCTGTGAACCTAAAGTTTATCCCTTCAATTACTAATGAATCTTCTATACTATCTCTAGTAGTCCCAGGAATGTCAGAAACTATTGCCTTATCATCATTAAGTAAAGTATTTAATAAAGATGATTTTCCAGCATTTGGTTTTCCTGCTATCACAACGGAAATTCCATTTTTTAGAATATTTCCTGATTGAAAAGAGTTTACAAGAGCATTCAGCTCTAATTTAATTTTATTAATTAGTTTTTTAAATTCATCACGTTCTACAAACTCAACATCTTCTTGAGAAAAATCTAATTCAAGTTCTATCATTGAAGAAAAATGTAATAATTCAGCTCTTAATTTTTTCAAATCATCACTAAATCCACTTTTCATTTGTTGCATAGCTAACTTATGGGACCCTTCATTTTCAGATGCTATCAAGTCCGCTACCGCTTCTGCTTGATTCAGTTCCATTTTTCCATTAAGAAAGGCTCTTAATGTAAACTCTCCTGGATTAGCAACTCTTATTCCATTATCAATAAATAAATTGATTATTTCTTTTTGAATATAAGTTGAACCATGACATGATATTTCAATGGTATTTTCACCAGTGTAGGAGTGAGGTCCTTTAAATAACGTTATTAGTACTTCATCTAATTCATGTCCGTTTTTTAATAGATGACCTAAATGAACAGTATGAGATTTTTGATCTGATAAAAGTTTATTGTTTTTAGCTTTAAATACTTTTTCTGTAATGGAAATTGATTCTTTTCCAGAAATTCTTAAAACAGAAATTGCTCCAAGACCATTTGGTGTAGCTAAGGCAATAATAGTATCATGATTAACCATTAAATTTCTTTTGTAAATGTGCTTCTTTTCTTATGTAAAATACTTTCATAATTTTTCCAAAATGCTTGAATAGAGTTATTTTCAATAAGCTCTGGGTTTGTTTCTACTTCTTTAATCCCTCTTTTATTAAACATAGTTTGCAGGTCATTAAATAGTATAGCTGTAACTCCTTTGTTTTGGTAATCTGGATGAACTCCAATTAAATAAAGTGAAGCTCTTTTATTGAAAATTTGAGATTTTAGAATTCTTAAAAAACCAAACGGAAACATTTTGCCATTCATTTTTTTTAGTGCTCTGGAAAATGAAGGCATTGTAATTGCGAATGCAATTAAATTCCCATCATTATCAGCAACACTTTTAATAAAGTCTGGGTGAATATATCTTAAGTATCTCTCTTTGTAATGATCAACCTGATATTGTTGAATTGGAACAAAAGTTTGTAAAGTATTATATGTTTTGTTTAACAAGTCAAACATTTCATCAATGTATGGTTCAATTTCACTAGTCTTTTTAAAGTTTAGAGGTTTTAAATTATAACGCTTCATTATTATATCTGAAAACCTTTTTATTTTTTCAGGTGCTTCTTTTTCTTTAAAGATTTGAATTCTATATTCAACCCACTCAGCTAACTTTTTCATCTTTAACTTTTCAAGATGTTCTTTTTGGTATGGGTTATGATACCAAGTTATCATTGTGTTTAGCTCATTAAAGCCGTGAGTTAATAATCCAGCTTTGTCCATATTGGAAAAACCAACGGGACCTTCAATAAAAGATAATTTCCTTTCTTTTCCAAAGTTTATAACCGCATTTATAAGTTTTTTTGATACTTCTAAGTCATCTATAACATCATACCATCCAAAACGTACTTTATTTTTATTTTGTTCTTTAACTTCTATCCAATTTACAATTGCAGCTATTCTGCCAACAATTTGATTATTTTTATAAGCTAGAAAGTACTCCGCTTCTGCATTATTAAAAACAGGATTTTTTGTTTTGTCCATCATTTCAAGTTCTTCATTTGAAATAGGAGGGACCCAGTATTTAGAATTTTTATAAAGTTTGAATGGAAAGTTTACAAAATCTTTATAACCTTCAAATGATGTCACTTTTTTTATAAAAATCATTTCTTTCTATTAGCTTTTTTAATTGATTTCCTTTCTTTTCTATCAGACTTCTTTTTATTCTTGTCTGACTTCTTTAAATCTTTTGAATCGTTTTTTAATTTTTTTCTATTCGCTTTTTGTTTTTTTATTTTCTCTTTATCTACAGGCAATTCATCTCTATACCAATCTAACCTTGTAGACATCCCAATTTTAAAATACATGTTTCTAGGTGTATCTTTAATATTGGTTCCTACACTAGTATCAAACTGATAGTTTTTGTTTAATAAAAATGCAATTCCAAATTTATAATAATTATCTGCGTAAATATCATTTTCAATCATTTCAAACTCAATAAAAGAAGACCATTTGGGGTTTTTGAAGTTGTGGGTAAGTGTAGCTATATAGTTTAAAACAGAGTTTTCATCCCCAATTCTATCTAAAGTAATGTTATTAACTAACACCCATTTGCCTATAAAATGATTCTGAGTAATAATACTTGCTTTTGGACTAATAATATTTTCTGTTATTTTCCAATTAGGATTAGTGAATATACTATGATTAAAGACATTGTATTCTGCATTTTTTTTAATACTTGTAAAGGGATCATCATAATTGTAACCATCTTTTGGGATGTAGTTAATACCTGCATAAACAGATAATGCAGGAATGAAATCAACCAGTCTAATTTTATTATTTTTATTCCAACTTAAAAAACTTACATGATGCCATTTTTTATTTTGAAATGGATCAAAAACAAGGTATTTAAAACCCAGTGTTTGTTTATTTAAAAACTTATTTTCTAATTCATCTTTATTAATAAATTTGTTTACGCTTTTATTTTGGTTATATGTTCCATTAATTATTAATTCTAATTTATTTTTAAAAAAACCATAACGAATCGTATAGTAAAGTTGAGATTCATTAATAGTTGAGTTTTTAAAATTTTTATTACTTAATTCACTCATTTTTCCTCCGATTTCAAATTGAAGTACATTTTTACCTACAGAAAATGCTCCTTGAGATGAACCAGGTCTATTTGAATTTATTGTTTCAGTATATTGGGGAAATCCTTTAAAACTTAATAAAAGGCATATAGTTATAAGGTATGTTGATTTCATTGGTTGAAAAGATATAAAAATAAATATTATTGAATAACACTAAAATGAATTATTAATTAACCTCATTAATTGTATTTTTACTTTGTTTAATATTATAACGATGATTACTTTTTTATATTTTTTATTATTTTTTTTTATTTTTTTTTATTTAATAAGGTTATTGGCTCCTTATATTTTAGCTTTTATTATTAAAAGATTTCAAATAAAAATGAAAAATAAATTTCAAAATATGAATCAAGATTTTAATAAAAATAATGAAAATTCTAAAAAAAATAAAAAAGATAAGGTTGGAGAATATGTTGACTTTGAAGAATTAGATTAAATATGTATTTAAAATTATTAAAAAATATAGCTCCTCATTTTTTATGCATCTTATTTTTAGCGTCACTTTCGTTAGCCTATTTCTATCCAGTAATATCAAATAAGGGAATAAAGCAATCTGACATCTCTCAATTTTTAGGAATGTCAAAACAAATTGTAGATCATAGAATTGAGTTTAATGAAGAACCTTATTGGTTAGATAATGCTTTTTTAGGAATGCCATCCTTTCAGGTTAGTGCAATTTATCCTTTAGATTTGTTAAGAATTATAGATCAATTTATACGTTTTCTACCCAGGCCAGCTGATTACTTGTTTCTTTATTTATTCTCTTTTTATTTATTGATAATTTCACTTAATATTAGATATAAGTATGCACTATTTGGCGCAATAGCATTTGGTTTTTCTACTTATTTGATAATTATACTTGGAGTTGGACATAACACTAAAGCCTTAGCTCTTGGATACATGCCTTTAGTAGTCTCTGGCTTTATTATGATTTTAAAGAATAAGCACTTGGAAGGGTTTATAATAACTTCACTTTTCTTAGGTCTTCAAATACACTCTAATCATTATCAAATTACTTACTATACATTGATAATGTTGATGTTTTTAGTTGGTGTTTATTTTTATAATTCTTTAAACAAAAATAAATTAAAAACATTTTTAAACTCATTAATTGTTCTTGCTTCTAGTGTTATTGTTTCAATTTTAATGAATGCTCCTGCTATTTTATCCACAGTTGAATATTCTGAATTTAGTACAAGAAGTAAAAATGAAATAACAATTAACCCGGATGGATCATCAAAAGAATCTAATTCGGGATTAGATAAAGATTATATTACTGAATATAGCTATGGTGTTTTGGAGACTATGAACCTTTTTATTCCCAAGTTTATGGGTGGCTCTAGTGCTGAAGGAATTAAGGAGGATTCTAAACTCATGACTTTTATAAGGACTTTAGACCCCCAACAAGGTCAACAAGTCTATCAATATTCTAAAATGTATTGGGGAGATCAGCCTATAGTTGCTGCGCCAGCTTACATAGGCGCTACTGTACTATTTGTTTTTCTTCTTGGTTTACTACTAGTTAAGAGTATAAACATGAGGTGGATAATGATTTCAATAGTTGCTTCTTTGACTCTTTCTTGGGGAAAAAATTTATCTTTTTTAACTGATTTCATGATTGATTACTTCCCTTTATATGACAAGTTTAGGGCAGTTTCATCAATCCAGGTTATACTCGAATTTTGTATTCCTCTTTTAGCTGTTTTTGGTATTCAAAAGTTTTTTTCAAAAAATACGGATAACTACTTGAAATCAAAGGCATTGTATTTATCTGGTTTAATTTTTGGTTTTATTTCATTAGGTTTATATTTCTTTGGAACTAGTTTGTTTGATTTTAAATCAAATTTTGAAATCTTTTCAGAATATCCTGAAATACTAAACCTTATAATTGAAGAAAGAAAGTCTTTGCTTAAAGAAGACAGCTTAAGATCTTTTATATTTATTGTCTCTGTATTTTCTATTTTCTTTATCTATTCTAAACAATTAATAAAAAAGAATTTAGCCATTTATTTAATAATTTTTTTAGTGATTATTGATTTATGGCAAATTGACAAAAAGTATGTTAATGCTGATCAATTTGTAAATATTTCATCAGTTAACTCCCCCTTTGAACCAACTTTAGCTGATAAAGCAATTTTACAGGATAGTTTAGATTTTAGGGTTTTTGAACCTGAAAGAGGTTTCTCAAATGCCAGAACCTCATATTTTCATAAATCTATTGCTGGTTATCATGCTGCTAAACCTAAACGAATTCAGAATATCTATGATTTTTATATTTTAAAAGGCAACCAGAGTATACTAAACATGCTTAATGTTAAATATATTATACAGAACGACTCTAATAACCCATTAGGTGTTACTAGAAATTCTAACGCTTTAGGAAACGCATGGTTTGTAAAAGAAGCTATAATTGTAGAAAATGACAATCAAGAGTTACTTGATTTAGCAAAAGTTGATTTACTAACAACATTAGTTACTCAAAATAAAACTCTTAATGGTAATGACTTTACATTAAGTGATTCAAACTCGATAACTTTAAATTCTCGAAAAGCGAATGAATTATTGTACAAATCATCAACTGTTTCAAGTCAGTTAGTGGTTTTTTCAGAAGCATTTTATAAAAATGGTTGGCAAGCATATATTGATGATATTCCAGTTGATCACTACAGGGTTAATTATTTGCTTAGAGGACTAATTATTCCTCGTGGAGATCATGAAATAAAATTTAATTTTAAGCCTAAAATAGTACACACAGGGTCTTACATATCATTACTAGCATATTTAATTTTATTATTTGTAATCGTTAAATTTATTTTAAATAAAAAAAATGTATAAAATATTTCCAAAAAATAGATACGATCACACACTAAAGATGTTAAAAGAAGTATGTCCTTCTCCTTCTGTAGTTTATGATTTAGGTGTTGATAATCCATTTTCTAAAATAATGAAACAAAATAATTATAAAGTATATAATACTAATGGAGAAGATTTAGATAAAAATCCAGATATTTTAATACCTGATGACGTAGATATAGTTACAGGATTTGAAATACTTGAGCATTTAGTTTCACCTTTTCCATTACTTAAAAACCTTAATGCCAAAAGAATTTTCTTAACAGTACCAATTAATTTGTGGTTTTCTAAAGCATATAGAAGTAAAACTGATTTATTAGATCGACATTATCATGAATTTGAACAATGGCAATTTGATTGGTTATTGGAGAAATCTGGTTGGAAAATAATTAAAAAAGAATTGTGGAAAAATCCTTCAAATAAAATAGGCATAAGACCTATACTAAGAAATTTTACTAATAGGTATTATGCTGTTTATGCTGAAAGGTCTAAGACAGAGTATACAAATTACTATAGAGGCGTTTTAAACATCTAAGCTAATAGCATGAAAATTGGAATGATCCTTGATGCACCTTACCCTCCAGACCCAAGGGTTACTAACGAAGCAAAAGCATTAATAAAATCTGGTAATGAGATTTCTTTGTTCTGTTTATCTTTTAAAAAACCCTTCATTAAAAGAGAGGTTATTAATGGAATAAATATCGAAAGATTTTATTGCTCTTGGATTACTTTCAAACTATCTGCACTAGCTTATACATTCCCTTTTTATAAGTGGATAATGTCAAAAAAAATTAAATTTTTTATAAAAAGTAATAATATAGAATCTTTACATGTTCATGATTTACAAATTGCTAGTTCTGTTTTTTTTGCAAATTTTTCTTTTAACTTAAATATAACTTTAGACTTACATGAAAACAGACCTGAAATAATGAAATTTTATAAGCATGTAAACAGTTTTTTAGGAAAAATACTTATATCACCATCTAAATGGAGAATAGCTGAGGAAAAATATTGTAAAATGGCTAATTCTATTATCGTTGTTACTGATTTAGCAAAAAGAGAATTAATTGGTAGAATAAATATAAATGAAGATAGGGTAGTGGTCTTCTCAAATTCTGTATCAAAAAGTTTCTATTCTGATTTCAAGCTAGATAATAATATTTTTGACAAATACTCTGATTCATTTGTTTTACTTTACTTGGGAAATACTTCCAAAAGAAGAGGCTTAGAAACAGTTTTAAAATCTATCCCTGAAATTATTAAATCTATTTTTAATTTTAAGTTAGTAATTGTGGGTTCAAGCTCTTATGATAATGAGCTAATTAGAATTGTTAGTGATTTAAATATTTCTAAATATGTAGATTTTGAAGGTTGGAAAGATGAAGCTTTATTTCCGTCCTATATAAAAGCTGCTCAAATAGGGATTTCTCCTCTACATTCTAACTTACATCATGATACGACATATGCAAATAAGCTTTTTCAATACATGTCTTTAGGATGTCCTGTCATTTGTAGCGATGTAATGGCTCAGAAAATTCTTTTAGATAGATATGATGTAGGGTTGGTGTTTGAGTCTGAAAACTCACTAGATTTAATCGAAAAGCTTATTAAGCTATATTTAAATAAAGATTTAAGAATTGAATTAAGTAAAAATTGTATTCATGCCATTGAAAATCATTTGAATAATGATATAATTTCAAAAAGTTTAGTAAAACATTATGATAAATAATAAATTACTTATTATTTCATATTATTGGCCTCCATCTGGTGGTTCCGGCGTTCAACGTTGGCTTAATTTTTCAAACATTCTAGTTAAAAAAGGTTGGGATATTACGGTCTTTACTGCTGAAAAGGCTAATTATCCTATTAATGATAACAGACTAGAGCAGACTGTAGATGAATCCATCAAAGTATTTAGAGTTCCAATTTTAGAACCTGCAGGTTTTTTTAAAACCAATAATACGGACAATGTTAAATCTTTAAGTTTTTTTCAAAGAATTATTTTATGGATTAGGGCTAATATATTTTTTCCAGATTCCAAAATGTTTTGGATTAAGAACGTTACTAACCAGGCGACAAAGTATATTAAACAAAATAATATTGATTGCTTAATAACAACTGCCCCGCCTTTTAGTACTCATGTAATTGGGCTTAATATTAAAAAAAATACAAATATAAAATGGGTGTCGGATTTCAGAGATCCATGGGTAGATTTTTTTCAGTTTAAACTTCTACCAATGTCATCTTTTATTAGGAATAAACATTCCAAATTTGAAAGTAAATGTTTGAATTTTGCAGATGCCATAATAACTACATCTCCTTCTTTGACAAAAACATACTCTTTGAAGAATTCAAATTCTTATACATTAACAAATGGTTTTAATTCAATTATTGATAATAAAGAAACAGATAAATTTTTAATGATGTATTCTGGAGTTATGAAGTCTATTCAGAATCCTAAAAGCTTTTGGAAAATATTAAAAGAAATTTGTTTAGAAAATCAAAACTTTTCTGATGACTTATTAGTTAGATTTATAGGGAATTTTGATAAAGAAATTGTGAACAATAATGATATTAAATTAATTGAATCAAAAATTAAATTTGAAAAATATCTCGAAAAGTCAAAATTGGATATTGAAATGTCTAAAGCAAAAGTATTGATTCTTAGTAGTGTTAATCTAAATACTGTTAATAACATCATTCCAGGCAAACTTTTTTATTACTTTTCTTTTAAGCGTCCAATTTTAGCTTTTTCTAAATTAAACAGTGATGTTTCTGATATAATAAGTAAAACAAGTACTGGTAAGGTGTTTGATTATTCAAATGAAGTTGATTTAAAAAAATATATTTTAGAACTTTATTCAAATTACAAAACAAAAAAGAATAATTTTAAACCTAAAGGAATAGCACTTTTTACATATGACAATTTATCTAAAAGCTTAAATGATTTATTAAAAAATACAATAAACGAATGGGAATAGTAATCAAGCAAACTTCAAAGAATATATTCACTATTTCAATTGCATTATTAATAGGTGGAGTAAATACACTTTATTTTTATCCAGAATTTTTAAAAGACCAGTACTATGGTTTGGTTGTGTTTTTATTAGCTACTTCAAACCTTCTTCAGCCAATAATGTCTCTTGGTGCACAACATACTATTATCAAATTTTATAGTTCATTTAAAGATAAAGTTTCAAAAGATGCTTTTCTTTCAAGTATTATTTTTATTCCCTTAATTGTTATTATTCCAATTACTTATTTTGTTGTTGAAGCTCATGATTTAATAGGAAAATTTTTATCTAATAAAAATCCTATTATTGAATCTTATGTTTGGGTAATTTTTTTAGTTTCATTCGCTACTTCATATTTTGAAGTTTTTTACGCTTGGTCTAGAGTTCATTTAAAATCTGTTTTTGGAAATGTGTTAAAAGAAATTTATCCAAGAATTTCTGTCTTGATTTTATTGTTATTAATATCATTTGATTTGTTAACCAAGGAGGACTTTGTTTGGTGGCTAACGGGACTTTATTACTTAAGGTTAGTTATAATGATAGTTTATTCCCTTTCAATATATATGCCGAAGTTTTCGTTTAAACTTCCTGATAATTTTAAAGAAATTTTATCCTACTCAATATATATATTATTAGCAGGGTCGGCTGCTAGTCTGTTAATCGATATAGATAAGTATATGATTCCTCAAAAGGAAGCTATTAGTCAGACAGCTTATTATGCAGTGGCAGTATTTATTGCTACAGTTGTAGAGATCCCTGGAAGAGCTATGTTCCAAATTTTAAATCCTATGGTAGCTAAGGCAATAAATAATAATGATACTTTAGAACTAAATAACCTTTATCAAAAGAGTTCTTCTAATTTACTTATAGTTAGTGGTTTCTTTTTTTTACTTATTAATTTGAATATTACTTCATTTTATACATTAATGAGTAATGAGTTTTATTCTAATGCCACTGCTGTAGTGTTGATTATATCTTTAGCAAAACTCATTCAAATGAGTTTTGGTTGTGGCCCCGCTATTCTAGCAACTTCAAGTTTTTATAGAATCACACTGCCTTTTTCTATTGCCATGGCAATTTCTGTTTATTTTTTAAATGACATTTTAATTGATCTATATGGAATAAATGGAGCAGCAATATCTACCTTAATAGTGTTATCTGTTTTCACTATTCTTAAGGTTTTGTTTATTAGATTTAAATTAAAAATAAATCCTTACAATCTTAATACAATTAAAATTTTATTAATTCTATTGGTATTGTATTTAACTATAGGTTATCTAGGTTTTATGTATTCTGCATTTATTGATATAGTGTTGAGAAGTATGATAGTATCAATTATATACATAAGTTTAATCTATTATTTAGATCTTTCTAAAAATATAAATCAAATTATAAGATCACTATTTAAAAAATAATTTTATTTTTTAAATATTTTGACAACCTAGATTTTTTATTTTTTATTAGGTTTCGTGGAGTTCCTTGAAAAATTAAATCGCCTCCTTTTTCACCTCCATCTAACCCTAAATCTATTATGTAGTCTGCACATTTGATTAGGTCTGTATTGTGTTCTACGACTATAATAGAATGGCCATTTTCTAATAAAGAATTAAATGAGTCTAGTAGTTTTTTAATATCATGAAAATGAAGACCTGTAGTTGGCTCATCAAAAATAAATAATGTTTTTTTTCTATTATTTCCTTTCAATAAAAAAGTTGCTAATTTAATTCTTTGAGCTTCTCCACCTGAAAGTGAAGATGAAGATTGCCCTAATTGTATATAACCCATACCTACATTTTGTAATGGCTGGAGTTTATTAGTTATTTTTTTTTGATTAGTTGAATTAAAGAATTCTATACTTTGATCAACTGTCATTTTAAGAATATCATCAATAGTTTTGTTTTCAAATTTAACTCTTAAAATTTCTTTTTTAAATCGTTTCCCTTTGCAATTTTCACAAACTAAATTCACATCTGCCATAAATTGCATTTCAATCTTAACAGTACCTTCACCTTTACAAGTCTCACAACGACCACCGTCAACATTAAATGAAAAGTGTTTTGCTTTGTAGTTATTAGCTTTTGAAATCTTTTGAGATGCAAATAAGTTTCTTATATCGTCATATACTTTAAGATATGTTACTGGATTTGATCTTGAAGATAATCCTATAGGCTTTTGATCAATGAATTCAATTTCATCAATTTCATCTAAATCTCCGTAAACACCATCAAATTGCCCAGGTTTGTTTTTAAAAATCCCTTTTTCTTTTAATAGAGCAGGGTATAATATTTTTTTTACAAGTGTAGTTTTTCCGCTTCCTGATACGCCTGTTACAGCAATGAGATTGTTAAGAGGAAAATCAACAGAAATATTTTTTAAATTATTTTCTCTAGCTCCTTTAATGGATATTATTCCAGAAGAATATCTTATTTTTTCAGGAGACTTGATATATTCAACTTTATTTAGATACTTTGAAGTCAAACTATTTGACTTCAGAATTTCTTTAATTGAACCTTGAGCTACTACTTGACCTCCATTTGAGCCTGCTTCAGGTCCAATATCAATTATGTGATCTGCTGACCTCATTATATCTTCATCGTGCTCTACAACTAATACTGTATTACCTATATTCTTTAGATCGATAAGTATGCTAATTAGTTTTTCTGTGTCTTTTGGGTGTAACCCAACACTTGGTTCGTCCAATACATATAAAGAACTTACTAATGAACTTCCAAGTGAATTAGCTAAATTTATTCTTTGCGATTCACCTCCAGACAATGTGCCAGACTTTCTGTTAATTGTTAGATATCCTAGCCCAACATTACATATAAATTTTAATCTATTTTGTATTTCTTTTAAAATTCTATTTGCTAGCTTTTGTTCATAAGAATCTAGTTTCAGTTTTAACATGAACTTTAATAAAACATCAATTGGCATTTGAACTAAATCAGTAATTGATTTCCTATTAATTTTCACATAAGAGGCTTCGTTTTTAAGTCTATTCCCATTGCAGTCATTACAAATTGTTTTACCTCGATAGCGAGAAAGCATTACTCTGTTTTGAATTTTATAAATCTTAGCTTCTAGCTTTTTAAAAAAATAATTAATTCCTTTAAAATGAGAATTCCCTGTCCATAATAAATCTTTTTGCTCCTTAGTTAATTTGAAAAATGGTTTATGAATTGGAAAATTAAAATTTACAGAATTATTTATTAATTCATTTTTGTATTTTTTTAATTTTTCACCTCTCCATGGAGCTATTGCGTTTTCATAAACAGACAACCCTGTGTTTGGAATAACTAACTCAGGATCAATCCCGACAATATCTCCATAGCCTCCACAACTTGAACAAGCCCCTAATGGATTATTGAAGCTAAACAAATGTTCTGAAGGTTCAATAAATTTAATTTCATCTTTTTCAAAGTTACTATTGAAATTATGTTTAGAATCAGTAGTTAAATTATGAATAGTTATTTTCCCTCTTCCTTCATAAAATGCTAATTCCAAAGAGTCAGATAATCTATTTAAATAATCTTGGTCAATTTTATATACTGACCTATCAATTACTAAATTAAATTTTTTTTTATTTAATTTCCCTAAACCTTCAATTCTTAATATTTCATTATTAAGTTCAATTCTTGAAAAACCTTGTTTTTGGAGAAGATCTAGTGTTTCACTACTATTTTCCAAGCTTGAAAGTTCCTTATTAGAAAGTAAAAGAAATTTATCACCAGGTTTAAAAAATTTAATTTCTTTTAATACAGATTTAATTGAGTCTTTTTTTACTTCAGTATTAGAAATGGGCGAGTAAGTTTTTCCGATTCTGGCGTAAAGTAACTTTAAGTAATCATACACTTCTGAAGTCGTCCCTACAGTTGACCTTGGGTTTGAATTATTTACTTTTTGCTCAATAGCAATTGCTGGTGAAATACCAATTATTTTATCAACTTTTGGTTTGTTTAGTTTTCCGAGAAATTGTCTTGCATAAGAGGAGAGACTTTCAATATATCTTCTTTGTCCTTCAGCATATAAAGTGTCAAATGCTAAACTAGACTTACCTGAACCGGACAATCCAGTTACTACTATTAGTTTATTTTTTGGTATATCTAGGTCAATGTTTTTAAGATTATGCATTTTAGCTCCTCTTATTTTAATATACCTAGAATCTAGTTTTATATCTTTCAATATGAATAAAAATCAATCTATAAATATATGATTTAAATGATTTTTATAACCTTTAAATCGTAAACAATTTTATATTTAAAATGATTTTACTAAATTTGGTTATAACATAAACATAAGCCTATACCTGAACCTTACTTAATTATTTCGAAATAAATAGAAATTATATTTTAATTTAAAATTAGGTTATGGTAAATTATGTGAATGATTCTGTTCTTCTTGACAGATATAGATTAGGCAATACTTATTCTTTTGAAACTCTTTTTTTACGTCATAAGCAAAGAATATTTAACTACATTAATTCTAAAGTCTTAGATACCGACATTTCCAATGATATTTTACAGGAAACATTTATTAAAGTATTTAATTTAGTTAATCTCGGGAAATATAACGAACAAGGTAAGTTTCTTCCTTGGATACTTAGAATCTCTCATAACTTAGTTATGGATCATTTTAGAGCGGTTAAACGATCAAAATTGAATTATAGTAATGATATGAATAGGGTTTTTTTTAAATTAAATGAAGAGATTATAATTAATGAAAACAATGTTATTTCAGATAATACCTTGTCTAAAGTTCTTATTGAAATGATTGATCAACTTCCAGAATCACAAAAAGAGATAGTTAAACTTAGGTTTTATGAAAATTTGACTTTTAAAGAAATTGCCAAAATGAATAATATATCTATCAATACAGCACTTGGAAGAATAAGATATTCAATCAACAATTTAAGAAAAAAAATGAATGATTCTAATCTAAAAAATGAACTTAAAGAATTGTGTTATATGTGATTTTATAAGACTAAATATTTATTTTTTTTAATAAAGATTTTCTTCCAATTTTTCTAGTAATTAAATCTGTTTTGATACTCCATTTTCGAGCGGGTGAGTATAGCCTTCCATACCAAATTATTTGCAAATGAAGTTTGTTCCATAATTTTTTTGGAAAAATTCTTTTTGCATCTTTTTCAGTAGTTTTTACATTTTTACCTGAAGTCATTCCCCAGCGATACATTAATCTATGTATGTGAGTATCTACAGGAAATGTTGGTATGTTGAATGCTTGAGCCATAACAACACTAGCTGTTTTATGTCCAACTGCTGGTAAAGCTTCAAGATCTTCAAAATTATCAGGAACTTTTCCATTATGTCTTTCTATTAATATTTTTGAAAGCCCGTGAATTCCTTTAGATTTCATAGGAGATAAACCTACAGGTCTAATAATGTTTCTTATTTCTTCAACGCTTAATTTAATCATATCAAATGGATTATCTGCTTTCGAAAATAGGATAGGGGTTATTTTATTTACGCCAACATCTGTGCTTTGTGCTGATAGCAATACGGCGATTAATAATGTATAAGAATCTTTATGTTCTAAAGGGATCGGCACTTCTTGAAATAATAATTCTAAAGTGTCTATTATATAATTTATTTTATCAATTTTTTTCATAAATATTTTATAAATTTACTACAAAATAAATCAATTAATTATGTTAAAAGTTGGAGATAAATTGCCTGATTTTTCTTGTTACGATGATAAAGAAAACTTGATTACTCAAATTAATTTTAAAAATAAAAAAACTGTTTTGTTTTTTTACCCTAGAGCAAACACACCTGGATGTACTGCGCAAGCTTGTAATTTATCTGAAAATTATTCGAAATTAACAGATGCAGGATATTCTATTTTTGGAGTTAGTGCAGATAAAGTCAAACACCAGTCTTTATTTTCAACTAAATTTGGTTTTCCTTACCCTTTGTTAGCGGATACTGAAAAACTATTAATTAATGGTTTTGGAGTATGGGGAAGTAAAAAATATCAAGGTAAAGAATACGAAGGGATAATGAGAACAACTTTTATTATTAATGAAGATTGTGTAATTATCAAAGTTATAGATAAAGTAAAGACTAAAGATCACACAAGTCAAATTCTAGATTAACTACTTTTATAACCGAATAGATTTTTTTCTTTAATTAATTTAGTCACAGCATCAGGAATTGAATCTTCCCACCCTTTCTCATTGTTTTCTATCATAGATAGCACTTTTTCTGAGTATATGTCAAGCAGGTTTTCATTGAAAGAAAATATATCAATGATCTTATTGTTGTATTTGAAAAATTTATAAAGATTTTTCATTCTAGAATCTACCTGTAAGTTGTTGCTGTTTAGTATTTTTCCATCTTTACTATCTTTCATAGGATACAAGAACACCTTAAGATTTTTGAAAAATAATTTACCAAAAGCTTCGAGTATGCCACCACTTAAATGATTATAGTATTTTTCATCAAAAACTTCAATAAGATTGTTTACACCCATAGTTAGAACAATCTTTTTTTGTGTATAGTTCGAAAAATATTCTGCTAGCCTATAATACTCTTTAAAATTAGTTATCATAACAGTTTGACCTAAAGAGCACAAAAGTGTGGCGCGATGAATAAAATCCAATTCGTTTATATCTCCATTAGATGCTTTTAAATTTGATAATGTAATTTCAAATACCGTTAAATGATCTTCCTTGACATAACCTTCTTGATGTGAAATTATCTCAATAGATTCATTAATCATATCTTCATTTACTTTCGTTACAGGTCTAAATCTTCCTCTAATAGCTAATATGTTTTTTTTGTATAAAACTCGAGCAGGAAGAATATTGTTGCCATCTGGACCAAACATTACAGCTTCAGTCATTCCATTTTTTATAAGTTCCATGCTCATAACCCTGTTGTCTACATTTTTAAAAAGAGGTCCAGAAAAATTAATTGTATCAATCTCGATGGCTTCTGAATCAATGTGATCATAAAGATATTTAAGAAGTTTTCTAGGCTTATCATGCTTATAGTAAGCTCCGTATATCAAATTCAGCCCCATTAACCCTAAAGTTTCTTGCTGAGCTTTAGCTTCGAAATTATGAAACCTTACGTGTATGTGTATCTCGCTAAAGTCATCTTTTGGATTCGTTTGAAATTTAATACCCATCCATCCGTGACCTTTATATTGCTTTGCAAAGTCAATCGTAGCAACAGTGTTGGCATAGGTGAAAAACATTTTGTCAGGGTTATCTTCTCTAATCATTCTTGTTTCGAGTAAATTAACTTCATGACTCAGCATTTTCTTTAACCTAGATTCTGAAACATATCTATTGTCTGGTTCTTCACCATAAATAGCATCACTGAAGGCCTTATCATAGGCACTCATTGTTTTCGCGATAGTTCCAGAAGCTCCACCGGATCTAAAAAAATGACGAGCTACTTCTTGACCAGCGCCAATTTCAGCAAATGTTCCGTAAATATGACTATTTAAATTTATCCTTAATGCCTTAGCTTTAACTGAGGGGATGTTTTCGAATGGTTGGTCTCCTTTTAGAGAAATTGACATTATATAAAAATAATATATATGCTAAGTTAAAAAGTTTATCAATTAAAAAATATATTTTTGATAATAATATAATAATTTGAAAATAACTTTTTTAGGAACAGGTACTTCAACAGGTATTCCAATTATTGGGAGTACACACCCTGTATGTTTAAGTGAAGATCATAAAGATAAACGACTTAGATCATCAATTATGATTGAATGGGATGGTTTTAAGTATGTTATTGACACTGGACCAGATTTCAGGCAACAGATGATAAACTCAAATTGTGATAGACTTAATGGAGTTTTATATACTCACGAGCATGCTGATCATACTGCTGGAATTGATGATATAAGACCATTTTGCTATAGAAATGGAGAGATGCCTGTTTATGCTCATCAAAGGGTCTTGAGTAACTTATCTATTAGATTTAATTATATATTTAAAACTGAAAATAGATACCCTGGTTCTCCATCAGTTAATTCTATTGTGATTGTAGAAAACACACCCTTTATGTTGTCAAATCTAGAAGTTATTCCTATTAGTTACTTACATGGTGATTTACAAGTGTTTGGATACCGCTTTAATAATTTCGCTTATTTGACAGACTTAAAAACTATAAGTGATATTGAAATTAGTAAACTTATAAACCTAGATGTTCTTGTTTTAAATGCAATTAGAATAGAGCCTCATTTTTCTCATCTAAACCTTCAAGAAGCTTTAATTCTTATAGATAGAATTAAGCCTAAAAAAACTTATTTAACTCATATAAGTCATAATCTAGGCTTTCATAAAGAAGTTGAAACTAAATTACCCAAAGATGTTTTTCTTTCTTACGATGGTTTAGAATTGTTATTAAACTAATCTTTTTACTAGCCAGCTCAACATAGATTTGATATTATCTGGAGAAACACCATGACCAACTGGATAATCTTCAAAAACATAATCTAAATTGTTTTCATCTAATAAAGTTAAGCTCTCCTTGGATAAGTTATATGGTAACACTTCATCCAAAGTTCCATGAGAAATATAAAATGAAAGATTTTTTAAAGAATTTGTTGATAGTTTAATTATACTAGGATCTATAGCACCACTTAATGCTATTATATTCTTAACTTTTTCAGGATAAGTTAAAGCTACTGCATTAATTAGAATAGAACCTTGGCTAAATCCCATTAATGTTACGTTGTTTCTGTCAGTATTATAAACTTCAAGACATTTGTCAATACAATTAGCTATTTCATCTCTGGATCTAATAGCTTTTTCAATATCATAAACTTTATTTCCATTAAAATCCATAGAAATATCATACCAAGCATACCCAATTCCTTGAATATTAACATTGCCTCTAATTGAAATAATTGTTAATTCCTTAGGTAGAACCCTAGCAAAAGAAAATAAATCATTTTCATTACTTCCATAACCATGAACCATAATAAGAAGAGGGGAGGGCGTGTCAATTAAACTCGATTTTTTATGTAAATAAAAAAAAGGAAGTTTATTCATTAATTATATGTTTTTCATTAACTATTATTCCTTTTGGAAATCCAGACATTTTCATTCCTAAAAATGCACTGTTTTTAGATTTGGAAAGGATATTAGATTTTGAAAAAGTATAATTAGAATCAGTAGTGAATAAAGAAAGGTCAGCTTCGCAGCCCTCTTCAATTATAGAGTTGTTAATTCCGAATCTATTTTTACCACTAGTTAATATTTTAATGGTTTCATCTAAACTAAAAAGTGTTAATAAAGCTCCAAAAAATGATTCTAAACCTATTGTACCATTTAAAGCACTATCAATATCAGTTTTTTTATTTTCAATGTCTATTGGACTATGATCACTTGTAACCATGTCGATTATTCCTTTTTTAACTCCGCTAATTAAAGCTAATCTATCTTTTTCAGTTCTTAATGGTGGAGATACTTTAAATCTAGTATCAAAATCTTTTAATTTATCTTCGTTAAATATCAAATTATGAATGGCTACACTACAAGTCACATCCAATCCCTTTGATTTAGCTTTTTTAATTAATTCAACAGATTCTTTTGTTGAAATAGTTGGGATATGAAGTTTTCCGCCAGTGTATTCTAAAATTTTCAAATCTCTATTTATTTGAATTTCTTCAGAAAAATTAGGAATTCCTTTTATACCGTAAAACGTACTAACCAAACCTTCATTCATAACTCCGTTGTTTGAAACAAAATTATCAATTGGATAGGACATGATAACCGAATCAAAAGTTTGAGAATATAATAGAGACGTTTTAAGTAAATTAGGATTGACTATTGATTTTTTGTAGTCATAAAAAGCTACAGCTCCACTATTTTTCATATCACTTAGTTCAGCTAATTCTTTAGACTTACTAGATAAAGAAAGTGCACCTATAGGATGAATATTTATTACCAAATCTTTTGATTTCATTTTAATAAAGGATACATCAGTTTGATTATCCACTACAGGGTTAGTGTTGGAATTAAGTAATATACTGGTAAATCCACTTTTTGATGCTACGTTACCACCATTTGAAATTGTTTCTCTTTCTTCGAAACCAGGTTCTCCAAATGAGACACTACTGTCAAACCACCCACTAGAAACATGAAGATTTTTTATAACAACTTCTTTAATATTTGATGACTTAATCGATTTAGAAATCTTTTGAATTTTACCTTCAGAAATTAAAATATCTTGCTTAGTACCGTT
>TARA_B110000263_G_scaffold116356_1_pt1 | contig 19397 bp, 19 predicted proteins | sample TARA_B110000263 | Tara Oceans TARA_B110000263 (sample SAMEA4397730) | marine metagenome | biome: Polar Biome; feature: [MES] marine water layer (ENVO:01000295) within the mesopelagic zone...; material: water (ENVO:00002006), including particulate matter (ENVO:01000060) such...
GGATGAAGATTAACCATCTGAAAAGAAAACTAATAGTTAAACCTTATTTAATAATTAAGGAGATTGAATATTATGGATAAGTTACTTAGTGATATGGTTAAAACGATTGTTGATAAACCAGATGAAGTAAGTGTTAATATTAATGAAAGTGATAGTACTAAAATTTATGAACTAACTGTTGGTGATGGTGATTTAGGAAAAGTAATTGGAAAAAAAGGTAGAAATGTTAATGCTTTAAGAATAATTTTATCTGCAGCGACTGCTAAAGAAGGTGATAAAAGAGCAATTCTTGAAGTAATTGAATAATTTATCAGATAATAAGTTTATTCCTATAGGTAAAGTTGTTAAACCTCATGGAATAAAAGGTGAATTAAAGTTTTTTTTATATAATAAAGATTCTAATCTTTTATCTTTGAATGTAAGCATATGGTTTAAAATAAATAATTCTTATAAGTCATTTTATTTATTAAATTCAAAAGGTTTAGGAAAAATATTCAGGTTAGAGTCTGTTAATAATCGAAGTGAGGCAGAATTATTAAGGGATAAAGAGTTTTTTGTATTAAGGAAGGATCTCCCTGATTTAGATGAGGGAAATTTTTATTTAAACGATATAATTAACTTTAAACTTTTTAATGGTAAAAAAGAATTGGGATTAATTTTAGATGTATTATTATTACCAAGTGCTGATTATATACTAATTAATTATAATAATCAGGAAGTTTTAATTCCAGTATTGGAAAAATATATTAAGTTTTTTGATTTTGATAAAAAAATAGTAACTATGAAAAATATTGAAGGGTTTTTAAATTTATAAATGATTTCATTTAATGTAATAACCCCATTTCCTGCAATGTTTGATGCTGTTTTAAATGAAAGTATTTTACTTAAGGCAAAACAAAAGCATATCGCAGAATACAATATTTTTAATTTATTTAACTATTTAGATAATTCATCTGAAAGAATTGATGATTATCCTTTTGGTGGTGGTGAAGGAATGATATTAAAGGCTAAACCTATATTTGATGCAGTCAATAATGTTAAATCTGTTGTTGGAAACAATAAAAAATATAGAATAATTTTTCCAACACCAGATGGGAAGACCTTTAATCATTCTAAAGCTAAAGAATTAGCTAAAGAATCAAACTTGATTTTTATTTGCGGTCATTATAAAGGTATTGATCAAAGAGTAAGAGATAAAATTGTTACTGATGAAATTTCAATTGGTGATTTTGTTTTAACTAGCGGAGAATTACCTGCAATGATTATGATTGATTCAATAATACGTTTAAAAAAAGGAGTTTTAAATAATTATGAATCAGCAAAAAAGGATTCTTTTTATAATCTTTTATTAGATGGTCCTCATTATACAAGACCAAGAGAATTCGAAGGAAATAAAGTACCAGATGTTGTATTATCAGGTGATCATAAAAAAATTAAGGATTGGTTTCTAAATCAAAGAGAAGAAAAAACAAAAAAATTAAGATTAGATTTATGGAAAAAATATAAATCTAAAAAAATGGAGTAAAAATGAATAAAATTTACGAATCTATTAAAGATAATTTAAAAAAAGATATTCCTGATTTTAAATCTGGAGATACTGTTGCTGTAGGTGTTAAGGTTATTGAAGGTAATAGGTCAAGGATTCAAACCTTTGAGGGTGTAGTAATTTCTATTTCATCTGGTGCAAATATTTCTAAAACTTTCACTGTAAGAAAAATTTCAAATAATGTAGGAGTTGAAAGAATATTTCCTATTTATTCACCTAATGTTGAGAGTATAAAAATTCTTAAAAAAGGAAAAATCCGAAGAGCTAAATTATATTATTTACGTTCAAGAAAAGGTAAAGCAGCAAGAGTAAAAGAAAAAAACTAACAAATAATTATGGGAGCACCCCATCTAAATAATAATTATTTTGAGGAGTTGATTAATATTGGTATTTCTTTATCAAAAGAAAAAGATATCAATGTTCTATTAGAAAATATTCTTACCCAAGCAAGAAAAATTTCAAATTCTGATGGTGGAACTTTATATATTGCTGATAAAAATTTTACAAAATTAGAATTTATAATCATGCAAAATAAGTCTAAAAATATTTTTTTAGGTGGCACAAAATCTCCTGTTCCTAATTCAATTTATCCAGTAAAGCTATTTAATACTGAAAATAATGAACCAAATCATAAAAATGTTTCTGCAGTTTGTGCATTAAAAAATAAGACAATTAAGATTGATGATGCATATAAAAATAAAGAGTATGATTTTGAAGGGACTAAAGGTTTTGATAGTAGACATGATTATCATTCTAAATGCTTTTTAAATATCCCTATGAAAGATCATAAAGATAATGTTATAGGGGTTATTCAACTTCTAAATCCCATAAAAAATGGAAAAATAATTAAATATTCTAAAGAAATAGTAAAAGTGATTGAATCATTAACTTCTCAGGCTTCAATTGCTTTAACTAATCAATTATTAATTAAAGAACAAAAGAATTTATTTAAATCATTTATTAAACTTGTAGCAGAAGCATTAGAGCATAAAGATGCAACAACAGGTGGTCACTGTAACCGTGTTCCAGAAATAACAATGATGATAGCTAATGCAATTAATGATATGGAAAAAGGAGCTTTTAAAAATTTTAAATTTAATGAAGAAGAGATGGAAGAATTATTTGTTGCTGGCTGGTTACATGATTTTGGTAAGGTTGCAACTCCTGAACATATTATGAATAAATCTACAAAACTTGAGGGTTTGTTTGATAAGATAGATCATATTAAAATTAGATTTGAAGTACTAAAGAAAGACATCAAAATAAAATATTATGATTTGATTTATAATAATAATGATGATGTATCATTAAAAAGTAAAATGAATGAAGAAATTAATAAAGCTGATAATGATTTAGAATTTATTATTAAATGTAATACTGGAGGAGAGTCTTTTTCTAATGAACTTAAAGAAAAAGTTAAAGAGATTTCTAAATATAAAATTTGTTACAACGGTAGTTTCCAAAATATTTTAACTAATGAAGAAGTAGATTTTTTAACATTAGAAAGAGGAACCTTAAGTAAAAAAGAAAGACAAATAATGGAAGATCATGTATCATTAACTTATGAGTTGTTAAATAAGTTGCCATATCCAAAACATTTAAACAATGTTCCTTTTTATGCCGGGTGTCATCATGAAAAAATTAATGGTAAAGGTTATCCTAATGGATATTCAGGAGATGAATTGCCAATTCAAGCTAGAATTATTGCTATAGCAGATGTATTCGAAGGATTAACTGCGGCAGATAGACCTTATAAGGATGGTTATAAATTATCTAAAGCTATGAATATATTAAAATTTATGATTCTTGATAATGAATTAGATAAAGATATTTTTAATTTATTTATTAATCAGAAAGTTTATTTAAAATATGCTGAAGATAATATTAAAAATTCACAGATTGATAAAATTAATGAAAAAGATTTATTGGTTTAATAATATGTTTTATTTTTTAAAAAAATGAATAATAATAAGAACAATAATACCCGGGAGGTATTAAAAGATATTCCCTCAGTAGATGAAATTATTAATAAATTTCAATCTAGTAACACGCCAATAAAATATTTAAAATATTCAGTAAATATTATTTTATCTAATATTAGAAAAGATTTATTAGATGGTATTCAAGTCAATGATATCAAAAAATATACTTTTAATGAAATTGATAAAATGATTAATAAGATAAATAATAATAGTCTTCGTCCAGTAATTAATGGTACGGGTATAATATTACACACTGGATTAGGAAGAGCCCCTATTTCTAAAGAAGTTTTAATTGATGGAATTTTGAAAAACTATCCATATTCTAATTTAGAATTAAATATAGAAACAGGTAAAAGAGGTGATAGAAATAGTCATATTTCTTCATTATTCAATTCTTTATGTGACTGTGAAGAATCTATTATTGTAAATAATAATGCTTCAGCTGTTATGTTAATGTTAAATAGTATTTGTTATAAGAAAGAGATAATAATTAGTAGAGGACAGCTAGTTGAAATAGGGGGATCATTCCGAATACCTGATGTTATTAATAAATCTCAAAGTAAAATGGTTGAAGTAGGCACTACAAATAAAACATATATAAAGGATTATGAGAATGCAATAACTAAAAAAACAGCTGGTATTCTATATGTTCATACAAGTAATTATAAAGTCGTAGGTTTCACTAATGAGATTGATATCAGTAAGTTGCATTCATTAGCAAAAAAATATAATTTACCTTTATTAATTGATTTAGGGAGTGGTTCATTTGCTGATTTTAAACATCTGGGGTTACCATTTGAAAAAATGATTAATACGTATATTAAAAAGGGTGCTGATGTTGTGACTTTTAGTGGAGATAAATTATTAGGTGGACCTCAATCTGGTATTATTGCAGGAAGAAAAATATATATAAATAAAATAAAATTAAATTCTTTATATAGAGCATTTAGATGTGATAAAATTAGAATCTCTATCATGGAAACTATATTAAGGACATATTATACTTCGAAAAATATATCTGATGAGAATTTATCAATTCAATTATTTAAAAAATCAAGAATAGAACTAAGAAAAAATGCAAATAAAATTGTCTCTTCATTATCAAAAAAAGTAATTAATAACAATAAAATTAATATAATTAATTCACAAGTTGAGGCTGGAAGCGGATCATTACCAACTGAGAAAATTAATAGTATCGCAATTTCTATTTCTAGTAAACAAAAAAATGCTAGTCAATTATTTAAATGTTTTTTAAATAATTCATATCCATTAATTGGATATGTTAATAGTGAAAAATATTATATTGATTTAAAAGCAATTACTGATGATCAAATTAATATAATAATACAAACATTAAATAAGGTTTTGATTTGAAACAGTTTACTATTGGTTTGTCAGGACATATAGATCATGGAAAAACATCAATTGTTAAAAGTTTGACAGGGCAAAATACGGATAATCTCAAAGATGAAATAAAACGAGGATTAACAATTGATATTGGATTTGCTCATTTAAATAAAAACATATCAATTATTGATGTCCCTGGTCATGAAAAATTTATCAAGAATATGGTTTCAGGTGTTAATGCAATTGATTCTGCAATTTTAGTTATTGCTGCAGATGACGGCATAATGCCTCAAACTAAAGAACATTTTGATATTCTAAGAATCTTAAATATAAGTTCGGGGGTTATTGTAATAAATAAAATTGATTTAGTCGATTCTGAATGGCTTGATTTAGTCATTAATGAAGTTAAGATGTTTATAAAGGATTCATTTTTAGAAAATGCAAAAATAATTAGAGTATCGACATTAGATAATATTGGAATTAATAAATTAAAGGAAGAAATTTTAAATCTATCTAATAATTCTAAAATAAAATTTGATAGAGATATTTTTAGAATGTTTATAGATAGAGTATTTATAAAAAAAGGTTTTGGTACTGTTGTTACTGGAACTGTCCTCTCAGGTAGAGTTGATGATAATAGTAAAATTAATTTGCTTCCCAATAATGAGCTGGTAACTATAAGGTCAATACAAACTCATAATACAAAAGTATCAGAAGTAGAAATAGGAAGTAGAACTGCAATTAATATGCAGAACATAGAAAAAAATAAAGTTTTTAGAGGTTCTCATATAGGAGAAAAAAAATATTTTCATTTAGTTAATAATGCAATTGTAAAAATTGAGATAATAAAAGATATAAAGCATAATCAGAGGATTAGAATTCATTTGGGTACTCAAGAAGTAATAGCAAGAATATTATTTGCAGATAAAAAAGTAAATGATATAGCATTCTTAAAATTTGAAAAAAAAATTATATGTTCATTTAGTGATAGATTTATAATAAGAAGCTTTTCACCAATGACTACTATTGGTGGGGGTAAAATATTTGATATTAATATAGAAGGTAAATGGACAGATAAAAAAAAATATATTAATCATTTTTTTTCTAAAGAAAATAATCATGAAATTATTAGAGAAATTATTAATTATCGTACTAAGAATGTATTTGATGAAGATAGTTTATCTTATCATTTAGGTTTATCAAAGAATGTTTTAAAAAAAATTCTAAGTAATTTAAGTGGCATTCATTTTTATGGTACTGTTAAGCCTTGGATTATCACCACATCTCAATTAAATAATTTTAATAAAAAAATTATAAAAACTATAAATTCTTTTCATCAAAAAAATCCTTATTTAAACGGGATTATATTTGAACAATTAAATCAAATAATCTTGCTTCCAGATATATTCTTGAAAAAGTTATTAAATAATTTATGTAAAAATAATAATTTAAAATTTAAAGATGATTTATATTCAAAATATAATTTTGAAATTAAATTGGGAAAAGAAGACCAGGTATTAAAAAAGAAATTGTTTAATACAATTAATGAAGAAAAGTTTCAAACACCAGATTTTTCAAAATTATTAGTAAAATTAAACATAAGTGAAAAAAAATTAAAGAGTTTGTTAAATATTGAGAAAAATAATAATAATTTATTAATAATTAATGGTAGTTTGTTTTTTTCGAAAAAGAATTATTTTGATTTATTAATTGCTATTGAAAAATATTTTAATAATGAAGAGACTATGAGTGTCTCTGATTTTAAAAATTTAGCTAATACAACAAGAAAATATGCTGTTCCATTATTGGAATATTTAGATAAAGAAAAAATTACTTATAGAAATGGTAATGAAAGAAAATACAATAAAAAATAAAAAGTCAACTCCTGTTATGCGTCAATATTGGGATGCTAAAGAAAAATTCCCTGATTCAATAATGTTATTTAGAATGGGAGATTTTTATGAAACTTTTGATGAAGATGCTAAAATAACCTCTAATATTTTAAATATTGCATTAACAAAAAGAGCTAATGGTGCTGCATCAACAGTTCCTTTAGCTGGGTTTCCTTTTCATGCTTTAGATCAATATGTTCATAAATTATTAGATTCAGGATATAAAGTAGCACTATGTGAACAAGTAGAAGATCCAAAGTTATCAAAAGGAATTATTAAAAGAGAGGTTGTTGAAATATTATCACCAGGAACTGCAATTTCTTCAAAATTCTTAATTGAAAACGAAAATAATTTTTTAGCAAGTTTTATTAAACATAAAGATTTTATTGGTTATTCAATTATAGATAATTCTACTGGTGAATTTTATTGTGGTGATTCTAATATAAAAAATATTAATAACATTATAAATGAGTATCAAATTAAAGAATTACTTATTCCAAAATTTCAAGAAGATGATTTTACTAAATTATTGAATAATAATATAATGTTAACAACATATGAAGATTGGAAATCTGATTATGATACATGCTATGATAGATTAATAAAACAATTTAATTCTAATTCATTAAAAGGATTTGGGATTGATGATAAAAATTTATCAATAATTGCATCTGGAGCAGTATTGCTTTATTTAGATAATAATTATTTTGGAAAAACTAATCATATAACTTCTATATCACAAATAATTGATGATGGATATATGAAAATAGATGATTTCACTATTAAAAACCTTGAAATTTTTCATTCATTAAATTCTCAAAATAAAAAAGGGACTTTAATTAATAATATTGATTTTACTTTAACTTCATCAGGAAGTCGATTATTAAAAAAGCATTTAAGAAAACCATTAAATAATTTAAAAAGAATTAATAAACGTTTATCTTTAGTAGAAGAATTAATTTTAGATAGGGAATTACTTGAAAATATAAGAACTTTATTAAAACAAACATTTGATATTGAAAGAATAATTGGAAAAATTGCAAATCTAAAATCTAATCCTAGAGATTTGATTAACTTATCACAATCATTAGAAAAACTTAATGAAATAAAATCAATCATATCAGTAAAACATAAATATTTAAAGAGTTTTTTAAGAAAAGTTGATAATAATAATAAAATAATTAAATTAATATTTTCGTCTATAGTTGAAGATTCTCCTGTTAATATTTCCAAAGGAGGATTTATAAAATCAGGTATAAATAAAAAATTGGATCAGTATAGAAGTATATCTGAAAATGCTAATAATTGGTTATTGAAATATCAAGAAAAGCAAAGGAGCATTTCTAGAATAAATAGTTTAAAAATTAACTTTAATAAAATATTTGGTTATTATATTGATGTTAGAAAAATTCATTTAGATAAGATACCAGATAATTTTATAAGAAAACAAACTCTTGCAAATAGTGAAAGATATTATACCACTGAGCTTAAAGAATATGAAGAGAAAATTTTATCATCTAATGATAAATGTTTTGAAATAGAAAAATATATTTTTGATAGTATACAAAATAAAATAACACTGTCATTTAATAAAATTCAAAATAGTGCTCAAATATTAGCTTATCTAGATGTTATTTGTTCTAATGCAAGTGTAGCAATTAACTATAATTATTGTAAACCAAAATTTTCTAATAAATCAACATTCGAATTGAAAAAATCAAGGCATCCTGTTGTAGAAAGATTACTACCCTTTAATGAACAATTTGTTCCTAATAATCTTAATTTAAACCAATTAAATAAACAGATTGCTATTATAACAGGACCTAACATGGCTGGTAAAAGTACTTATTTAAGACAAATTGGTCTTATAGCTCTTCTAGCTCAGATAGGTTCATTTGTTCCAGCAGAAAAATGTACACTAGGTCTAGTAGACCAATTATTTACTAGAGTTGGAGCTAGTGATAATTTAGCTGGAGGAGAGTCAACATTTCTAGTCGAAATGAATGAAGCGGCTAATATTTTAAATAATGCTACATCAAAAAGTCTAATTATACTTGATGAAATTGGTAGAGGAACTGCAACATTTGATGGTCTATCATTAGCTTGGTCGATTACAGAATATTTACATAATAATAAAAAGTTAAATGCTAGAACAATGTTTGCTACGCATTATCATGAATTAATTTATTTAGCTAATAAATTGAAAAAAGCATTTAATTTAAATATTGAGGTTAAAGAGCATAATGAAGAATTAATTTTTCTTAGAAAAATAAAAGAAGGTGGAGCAAATAAAAGTTATGGAATACAAGTAGCTGAAATGGCAGGTTTGCCTAGTGAAATTATAAGTAGATCTAAGGAATTATTACTAAAATTTAGTAGTGATAAAATGAAAGATGATTATAATCTAGATAATGATAAGAAACAATTAAATCTATTTAAGTATGAAAATAAATTAATTAAAAAATTAAAATCAATTAATCTTAATAAAATATCTCCTATAGAATCATTGAATTTTTTAAATGAGTTAAAAAAAGAAATTAATGATAATTAATTTTTGTTTAATTTTTTTTACATCGATTTTATTCTGTAATAATAGTATAGATAATTCTATTTATTTTTTTTCAAAAAATGCAAAAACTCATTCAATATCAAGCATTCATTCAATATCAAATGATATAAATGGATTGTTTTATCAGCCTATAAGTAAGCAATCAAATATAAAAGGGAATAGTTATTTATCATATTCTGAAATTCATAATAATCAATTTAGTGTACTACAATTAGGATATTGTTTAAAAAATAATGATAAAAGTAATATAAGCATAGGGTTTATAAAAAGAGATATTGATAATTTATTTAATACAAGTTCTTCATGGGATTATAATCAATATTTAATCCCTGAATTAAACAATATTGAGTATGATAATATTTCTAGTTTATTATATGAAGATATAGGATTTGTTCTTAGCTATAATAAATATCATAAAAATAAAATAATAAATTTAAAATTTAAACCTTACTACAATAAAATTCAATTGAATGAGTCTTTAGGTATTGATGTTGATCTAATGTATAGCGTGATTTTAAATAATTGCAATTTTATTTTAGGAGTTGAAAATTTAGTTTCTAAAAAAAAATGGGATAATGGAATTTCTGAAAAAAATAATTTAAAATATTTTTTAAGTAATTCAATAAAATTAAATCAAATAACATTATTTTCTGAATTTAATAATGTTGATCCTTCTAAATTTGCATTAGAATATAACTTTAATAATATTTTCAGCATTCGTTTTGGATATGATAGTAAAAATAAAGAAACATTAGGTTTTGGATTATCATCAAAATTATTTAATATAAACTATGCATATTTTAATTCTGAATTTAATTTAGGTTCATCAAGTCAAATAAGTATTTTATTTAGAACTAATTAAATTTATTATTTATTGTTTAAGTAATAGATAAGTTTGTAATATTCTTGACTGTAACTTTATAAGGGGTAGGTTTAATGATTGTCAGTATGACCGGATATGGAAAATCTGATAAAAAAAATAAAAATTATTTTGTTAATGTTGAAATAAAATCAGTAAATAATAGATTTTTTGATCCCGTTGTAAAATTACATTCTTCTATAAAAGAATTTGAACAAAGTATAATTAATTTGCTTAAAAATGAATGTGAAAGAGGAAGAGTTTTTTTAAATATTACAATTGTAGATAATACTGATAAAAGTCATTTTAAGTTAAATAAAGGTTTGCTTAAATCATACCTTGCAATTTTAAAAGATATTGATAAAGAAACAAATAATAATGAAAGTATATCTTCCATTGATTTAATAAAATTACCAGATTTATTAGAAAATGTAGATTTTGATGATAAAATTTCAGGTATTAAGAAAATTGTTTTTGATACAGTTAAATTAGCAATTAAAGATTTGAATAATTTTAGAAAAGAAGAAGGAAATAATTTATTAAATGAAATTAATAAGCATGTTAAAAAAATAGAATCTATTTTTAAAAGGATAGAAAAACTTTCAATAAAAAATACTCAAAAAGAACTTGCAAATTATAAGAAAAAAATTAAAAATTACATGCCTAATTTTTCGAAATTAGATGATGAACGTTTATATCAAGAAATTAGTATTATTATTGAAAAAAAAGATATAAATGAAGAAATAGTAAGATTTAAAAGTCATTTAAATTTATTTTATTTGTATTTAAGGAGCAAAAAAAATGAAGGTAAAAAGAAGAACTTTTTACTACAAGAAATGAATAGAGAAATAAATACAATTGGTTCAAAATCTGATAATACTAAGATTAAACATTTTGTTGTTGATATAAAAAATAACTTAGAGAAACTAAGAGAACAGGTACAAAATATATTATGAGTGATAAAAAAGGAAAACTAGTTATACTATCTGCTCCATCAGGTGCAGGGAAAACTACTATTTGTAAAAATCTTTTAAACATGAATAAAGAATGGCTATATTCAATATCAGCTACAACAAGACCAATGAGAGAAAATGAAACTGATGGTAAAGCTTACCATTTCCTAACAAAGGAAAAATTTGAACATAAAGAAAAATTTGGTGAATTTATTGAATGTGAATGGGTACATGGGAATAGATATGGGACTCCTGTTCAACCATTAGAAGATGCTCTAGATAATGGAGATGTGTTTTTACTTGATATCGATGTAAAGGGTGCAGTGAACTTAATTGATGATTTTGGTGAACATTGTTTATCTGTTTTTATTGAACCACCTGGAATAAATATTCAAGAAAAATTGGAGAGTTTAAATGAGAGGTTGTTAAAAAGAGGTGGTTCTAATGAAACATTAATAAAACAAAGACTTAAAAGATTTGAGTTAGAATTAAGCTATAAAGAAAAAATTAAATTAATTTTACCGTCTAGCTTAAGTTTTATTAATGAAGATTTAGAAGAGACTACAAATGAAATTAATAAAAAAATTAAGGAGAATTTAAGATGAATGTAGAAGCGGTATCATTTAAAAATTTTTATAAAAATAAAGAAAATATTTATAGAAATATTATATTAATATCAAAAAGAGCTAGACAAATTATAGATCAAAGATTTATGGAAATGGAAGCCTTATTGAATATTGAAGATACAGAACAATTAAATGAGATAGATAGTGATATTATTGGTAAACCAAAATCTATTTCTATAGCAATGGATGAATTATTAGATAGTGATCTTGAATATTCAACATTCTCAAATGAGAATGAAGAAAATGAAGAATGAAATAGATAAATATTTATTTCAATATCAAGATATATATAATTCCCAAATATATGTTGATGATAATGCTGAAAATCATATTACTAACGATGCTTCTATTAGGCCTGATTTCTTTTCATTAGAATCAATAGGTGATATTAATTCAGATATTGTTTTCATAGAAGATTTTTTGTTAGTAAATAACTCTAATTTTAATTCTTATATGAAAAAATCAATGGATTTATTTAAAAATATTTTAAAAGCAGTTAATTTGAAATATAAGGATATCCAGATTATTAGAATAAAAAGATATGTTGATTTAAATATAGATAATTTTATTAGAAGTGCTTTTAAAAATAAAATAAATGAAAGTAGTAAAAAATTAATTGTATCCTTAGGTTCAAGTTTTTTGGAAAAAAATAAAAATGTTAAAGAGTTAAGGAATAATAAGTATAACTATAATAATTTAGATTTAATATATACATATCATCCTAAAGATTTAATTGAAAATGAAAGTCTGAAGAAATATGTATGGGATGATTTTAAACTTATAAGAGATAAATATTTATATGGAAAATAAAAGTAAATTAAAAGATAATATAGCTAAAATGAGTCCTCATTCTATCGATGCTGAACAAGCAGTATTAGGATGTATGTTAATTAATCAAGAATCTGTATCTAAGGTAATCCAAGTGTTAACTTCAAATAGTTTTTATGATAAATCAAATGCTGTAATTTTTGAAAATATGCAAAAATTATTCAATGATAATAAAAATATTGATTACGTAAGTTTAGGGAATCAACTTGAAAAAAATAAGCGATTAGATTTAGTGGGTGGTTATCATTATTTAACTGGATTATCAAAAGGTGCGCCTTCAGCTCATAATGTTGATTATTATGCTAATATTGTTAAAGAAAAAGAAATTTTAAGAAGAATTATTTCAGTTGCAGTTAATATAACAGATGAAGCATATGATAGTAGGGAAGATGCAAATAATATTTTAGATAAAGCAGAACAAATATTATTTGATATATCTAAAGATGTTCAGAAAGGAAGATTTAGAGAAATAGAACCTATTCTACATGAAGTTTTAGATTCATGGGGAAATAGAAAATCAGGGGCATTAACTGGAGTACCATCAGGATTTTATGATTTAGACAATCTATTATCAGGTTTTCAAAATAGTGATTTTATTGTTTTGGCTGGAAGACCATCAATGGGCAAAACGGCATTAGCCCTAAATTTTTCAAGAAATGCAGCATTAGATCATAATGTAAAAATAGGTTTTTTTAGTTTAGAAATGTCTTCTAAACAATTAGTAGAAAGACTTATAACTTCAGAATCAAAGATTGATAGTCATTTAGTTAGAACAGGAAAATTACCAAAGCATGAATGGAAAAAATTATCTAATTCAGCTAATAGTTTATCAGAATCATCATTATTTATTGATGATTCTGCAGATCTTAATATAATGGAATTAAGAGCAAAGGCACGGCAATTGAAAGCTGAAAAAGATATTGATATTATTTTTGTTGATTATATCCAGTTATTACATGCTCCTAATCATGAAAGTAGACAACAAGAAATTTCATATATTTCTCGTTCATTAAAGGCCTTAGCTAAGGAATTAAATATTCCAGTAGTTGCTTTATCTCAATTATCTAGGGCTGTAGAATCTAGAACAGATCATAGACCTATTATGTCAGATTTACGTGAGAGTGGAGCAATTGAACAAGATGCAGATGTAGTTCTTTTTGTTTATAGAAAATATGTTTATTCAAAAAATGAAGAAGATGAAGGTCTTGGAGAAATAATTGTATCAAAACATAGAAATGGTCCTACAGGATTAGTAAAAGTCACTTTTGTTGATAAATACGCTAGATTTATGAATATGGATTTTTCCTCTACTGATTCAAGTTTTCAAAATATTCCTAATTAATATATGATTATTGATTCATTAAAAAATATTTTGCCATTTACGAATAGCAAAGTTGATTCTGATTTTAAAAAAATTTTAGAAAAATTTCCTGAAAAATATATCTTAAAAGATAATGATCTAAATTTGTTGTTTAAATCATATAATATTGGTTTAATTGCTCATGAAGGACAAAAGAGAAAATCAGGAGAGAAATATTTCGTTCATTGCATTGAGGTATGTAAACAATTAATAGATTGGAATATGGATTTGTCAACTGTAATAGCGGGCTTATTACATGATACAATTGAAGATACTGATATTACATATGAAATATTATTAAATGATTTTGGTAAAGATATTGCAGATTTAGTTAAGCAAGTTTCAAAACTATCTGGTATTAAATATAGAAATATAGAGCGAAGACAAGCTGAAAATTTTATGAGAATGTTTTTATCTATATCTAAAGATTTGAGAGTTATTATTATTAAATTTTCTGATAGATTGCATAATATGAAAACTTTAAAATTTTTACCTAAAGATAAACAAAAAAGAATTGCTTTAGAAACGTTAGAATTATATGCACCTTTAGCTCATAGATTAGGTATGAATAAAATTAAAATGGAATTTGAGGATTTATGTTTTAAAATACTAAATTCTAATTCATATAAAAAAATAGTTTCTGAAGTAAATTCAACAAAAAAAGAAAGGCAAAAATATATAGATGATTTTATTAAACCAATATCGATACAATTAAAGAATTATAATATTAACACTATTCCTTTTGGAAGACCGAAACACTATTATTCTATACATAAAAAAATTGAAAATAAAGGTAAAGTTCTAGGTGAGCTATATGATTTAATAGCTGTTAGAATTATAGTTGATAGATTAGAAAATTGCTATGTTGTTTTAGGAATTATTCATCAATTATATACCCCCATTCAAAATAGATTTAAAGATTATATTGCAACTCCTAAAAGTAATGGATATCAATCTATTCATACGACTGTTTTTGGTGAGAATGGCGAAATGACGGAGGTTCAAATAAGAACTAATGAGATGGATAAACTAGCTGAAATAGGGGTGGCAGCTCATTGGAGATATAAAGAAAATAAAAATCATCCTACAAAAGATAAGGAATTAGACAAACATATATCTTGGTTAAGGGATTTAGTTGAAATGTTACAGGATGATTATAAAAATCCTGAAGAAATGATGGAATTACTTAAAGTTGATTTGTTTGATAATGAAATTTTTACATTTTCTCCAAAAGGTGATGTTCATAAATTGAAAGTTAACTCAACACCTATAGATTTTGCTTTTTCAATACATACTCAAGTAGGAATGAAATGCAAAGGTGCAAAAGTTAATGGAAAATTGGCTCCTCTAAATACACAGTTAAAAAATGGTGATAAAATTGATATAGTAACATCAGAAAGCCATTTCCCAAATCAAGCATGGCTTAAGATTGTTCAAACAACTAAAGCTAAAACTCATATTAAAAGATATATTAAGAAAGAAGAAGAATTAGCTTCTATAGTTTTAGGTAAAGAAATAGTAGAAAAATATCTTAGAAAAATAAATCAATTAAATTTGATAAAGGAAATTGATAAGGAGCCTGAAATTCTCGGATTTAATAATTCAAATATTATTTATTCAAATATTGCAAAAGGTAAAATTATTATTGAAGATGCTATAATAAAATATGATGAATCATTATCTGATAAATCTGAATCTAAAAATTTAAAAGAAGATTCATTAACCCAAAAATTTATCAATAAGGCTAGAGGTATTGCTAAGGGCGTTAAAGTTGGTGGAATAAAAAATGCTCTTATATATTTCCCCAAATGTTGTAGCCCAATTCCTGGAGATAGTATTATTGGTTATGTTACTAATGGCAAAGGAGTAACAATCCATAGAACTAATTGTAAAAATGCTCCTATCGAAAAATTTAAAAATCGATTTATTGAAGTTGAATGGGATTTTGCAAGGGATTCATCATTTTTAGTAAGATTAAAAATTGAAATAGAAGATAGAAAACATTTATTAAAAGATTTGACAGAATCAACATCTTCAATGAATATAAATATTAAAAGTGTTGATATAAATGCATCTGATGGAATTGCAACATGTCTAATGATTATAGAAATCTATGATATAAAAGAATTAAATAGACTTAAGAAAAGAATATTTAAAAATATTAATCCTATCAACTTTAGGAGAGTTTAGCTTATGAAAAAAAAATATACTAAAAGAGATATTATTAAAAGAGCTTCATACAAGCTTCATATGACACATAATGAGTGTAAAATAATTGCAAATTGTTTTTTTGATATATTAGAGAAGATGATTACAGAAAATAAAGATAATATACATATTGAAATTAGAAATTTTGGTGTTTTTAATGTAGCAAAAACAAAAGAAAGGCATAATGCTCTTAATCCAAAAACAAAAGAAAAGGTTGTTATCCCTGAAAGAAGAAAAGTAGTATTTAAACCTAGTAAAAAAATAAAACAAAAGCTTTATAATGAATATGTTGAATAGGATACTTGCAATAGACTATGGTGATAAAAAAGTTGGATTAGCTTTATCTGATCCTATGAAGATAATAGCAAAGCCTTATAAAACTATTATTAATGAATCAAAAGAAAGTTTACTAAACGATATAAATCAAATTATACAATTAAAAGATGTTGATAAAATTGTAGTTGGTTTACCAATAACATTAAAAAATACATACTCTAAACAAACACATAAAGTTAAAAAATTTATAGACTTTATTTCTGATAGTCTAGATATAAATATTATTGTTGTTGATGAACGATTGAGTTCAATTGAAGCTAAAAAGTCTTTAATCAATCAAGGAATTAAAACAGGACATAATAAAAAAGATATAGATATGACTGCTGCAGCATTATTTTTACAAAATTATTTAGATAAAATTGAAAAATAAAAAATTATTATTTGTTTTATTATCTTCCATTTTAACAGGTCTATCTCAACAGTCTTATGGTATGGGATTTTTAGTATGGTTTTCATTAGTTCCATTTATTTTTGTTATAAATAAACTAAGTTCTTTTAAAGATGCTTTTAAATTTTCATTTATTTGGGGATTTATATATCATTTAATGACAATTTATTGGTTGGCTCAAAATATAGGAACTGTCCCGGTAATAGCTTTCTTTTCAATGCTTTTAGGTGTTTTTTATTTGAGTTTTAATACTGTTTTAATTATACTTATTTGGTATTATTTAAAGAAATATTATCAAAAATATAATTTATTTTTAATTCCAATTATATGGGTATCAATTGAATATATTAAATCATATGGGCTATTAGCTTTCCCCTGGATAAGTCTTGCTAATACTCAGTTAGATTATTTATATCTAATACAAATTGCAGAAATTACTGGTATTTATGGTGTCTCATTTTGGATTATTAGTTTAAATGTGATTTTATATTCTTTATTAATTAATAAATCGATTAAGAAAATTTATTTGTTAGTAGTAACTTTTTTAGCTCCTTGGATATTTGGGTATTTTGTCTATAATGGTATTAATCAAAATAAATTAGATGATTTAAATATATCGCTTATTCAACCAAATATAAAATTATCGGATTCAAGAGATTATTCTAAGGGGAATGAACTACTTAATAAATTAATTGATAAGACAAAATCAGCGATTGATAGTACTACTGATTTGGTGATTTGGCCAGAAGCAGCATTGCCCTTTCATAATATAAAAGATGGTAAAACATTTAATTATATAAAAGAAAAATTATTAATGGATAATGATATTTCTATTCTATCTGGTGATATAACTTTGAATAATCATAAAGTCTATAATTCTGTGATTTTATTTGATAAGAATGGAGTGAAATCTATTTATAATAAACAAAGACCTGTCCCTCTAGCAGAACAAGTGCCTTTATCAGAAACATTCCCTATGCTAGAAAATATAAATTTGGGTGTTGCTAATTATTCTAGTGGAAAAAAAGATGTATTATTTGATTTAGGGAAATATAAATTTTCATCTTTAATTTGTTATGAGTCAACATTTCCAGAAATAAATAGAAGACACGTTAATAAAGGTGCAGATTTTATAACTTTTTTAGTTAATGATGCCTGGTATACTCATGGTCTAGAACCTGAACAACATGCAAGGCAGTCAATTTTTAGAGCAATTGAAAATAGAAGAACAGTATTAAGGTGTGCTAATACGGGAATTTCTATGATTATTGATCCAACAGGAAATATAATTAAAAAAACAAAATTAAATACTGAAGCCGTCATTCTTGGAAATATAAAAGGGACTGATTATAAAACTTTTTATACTAAATTTGGGAACGTTTTTGCTCAACTATTGTTTATTATAATGGGAGTATTAATTTTAAAAACTTTATTTAGGTATGAAAAAAACATTTAAATTTATTTTTTTATTTATTTTTTTAACTTTTTGTTTTTCGGCATCAATGTTAAAATCTGTTGTTTTTCCTGGTTGGGGAGAATTAAGTGAATATAATGCTTTATCTAAAGATAATAATCTTGAAAATATTAAATTTATAAAAGATAGAGCTAGATATATAATGCTACAGGAATCTTCTTTATGGGTTGGTCTTTATGTTTCCCAGGATTTAACTAAATCTTATAAAAATGATTATAGGTTACTTGGAGAAACAAATGCAGGTGTTGACTGGGATGGTAAAAATGATTTATTTTCTGCAAATGTTGGAAATTACAATAATAAAGATGAGTATAATGCTTATAAGCTTTTAATAGGTCAATATGATGATGCATATTTAGAAGAAGGATATGATTGGGATTGGCAAAACAACAATGATAATAGATTGAAATATGATATTACAAGAAATAAAAGTGAAAAATATAATAAGATTAAAACTTATCTAACAGCAGGATTAATTATTAATAGAGTAATTTCATCATTTGATGTTTTAAGCATTATGAAAGAGCATAATAGAATTATATCTTTTGATTTAGAAGAAGATTCAAGTAATCTTAAATTAAATCTTAATTATCATTTTTAAAATTTTGTAAATTTGAATTACAATTTCGAAGGATAATGCCCTCGTAGCTCAGCTGGATAGAGCATCTGCCTTCTAAGCAGAGGGTCACAGGTTCGAATCCTGTCGAGGGTACAATAAAAACCTCCTTTTTTAGGAGGTTTTTTGATATAAAATTAATATTTTAAAATAGACTAATTGTTGTTATTATTGCATCAATAGTAAAAAATTAATTTAAAATTTGGAGATTTAATGAATTCATATAAGAACAAACTACTAATTATTTTTATAACTTTATTTTCATTTAATTATTTGATGGCTGATTGTACAGATTTACCATCAAATGATAATACTTTATATGTTGATGCTAGTGGTGCAGTGTGGTATAACTTTACTTCAGATGTAGCAGGATTTCAATTTAATTTAGAAGGAACAACTATGTCAGGAGCATC
>TARA_B110000263_G_scaffold27406_1_pt1 | contig 19367 bp, 14 predicted proteins | sample TARA_B110000263 | Tara Oceans TARA_B110000263 (sample SAMEA4397730) | marine metagenome | biome: Polar Biome; feature: [MES] marine water layer (ENVO:01000295) within the mesopelagic zone...; material: water (ENVO:00002006), including particulate matter (ENVO:01000060) such as......
AATAAAGTTCTTTTTGATTCAACTAAAACCATTACAATAGATACAACCAGTTCTGTTAAAATTGAATCTATAATCAAAAGAGTCAAAAAATGGTCTGCAGAAGAACCAAATCTCTATCAATTAGAGATTTCATTGTTGAATAACGTTGGTCAATTAATTGAAGTTATAACTCAACAAGTTGGATTTAGGAAAATTGAAATAAAAGAAGGTCAATTATTGATCAATGGTAAAGATATAATGTTTCGTGGTGTAAATAGACACGAATGGGATCCTTATAAAGGTCGTGTGATTAGCGAAGAATCAATGAAGTTGGATATACAACTAATGAAACAGCATAATATCAATGCTGTAAGGAATTCTCATTATCCTAATCAAGAACGTTGGTATGAACTTTGTAATAAATATGGTTTATATGTTATCGATGAGGCCAATATTGAAGCTCATGGTATGCGATTTCATGAAAATAGTTTTGAACAAATTACAAATGATACATTATGGACTGCTCAATGGTTAGATCGTGGAAATCGAATGTATGAACGTGATAAAAATCAACCATCTATAATCATGTGGTCTATGGGTAACGAGGCAGGTGATGGTGAAAATTTTAAAAAATTATACCAAATGATTAAAGATAAAGACTCGAGTCGGCCAGTAGTTTATGAACCGGCAAAACTTGAATCACACACTGATATAGTATTTCCAATGTATGATACAATAGAAGAGATTACTGCATATGCAGAATCAAACTCTGATAGACCTTTGATTTTATGTGAGTATGCACACGCCATGGGAAATAGTGTAGGTAATCTAATTGATTATTGGGAAACATTTGAAAAATATAAGTCCTTGCAAGGAGGCTTTATTTGGGATTGGGTAGATCAAGTAATAGCTAAAAAAGATTCTAATGGTGTAAAATATTGGGCATATGGTGGTGATTTTGGAAATGAGTTTACTGAGAATGATTCAAACTTTTGTGCGAATGGATTAATCGCAGCTGATAGAAGTCTAAATCCTCATATCCATGAAGTTAAAAAAGTATTTCAGCCTATAAGATTTAAATCAGATAACTTAAAAAGAGGGCGTGTTAAAGTTACTAATGACTTTGATTTTATTGATTTAAGTGATTACACTTTTTCTTGGTATATAAAAGGTGATAATAAAATTGTTGCATCTGGAAAATTAGGAACATTGGATCTTGAAGCAGGTGATACAAGAACACTTACTTTTAATTTGTCAAGTATCAGACCAAAAGAAGGTATTCGCTATTTTTTAACAGTTCAAGCTAAAACTAAATTTGAGAAACCACTAATTCCTGAAAATTATTTAGTAGCCTGGGATCAATTTGAATTGCCAATATATAGGGAATCTAAACCGCAAGATCCTTCTAAGTTTACCTCAATTAATCTTTCCAAGAATGAGTTTGACACTGAAGTTTCCGGAGAAGGATTTAAAGTTATTTTTGATCATGAAACTGGGCAATTAAGTCAATACGTAAGAAGTGGAGTTCCTCTTTTAACTAACTCTATAAAACCAAATTTTTGGCGTGCACCAAATGATAATGATTTAGGTAATGGAATGCCCGCTAGAACAAAAATATGGAAAGAAGCTCATGAAAGATTTTCATCAATCTCTATTAAAACTAAATTAGTTAATAATACTGCAGAGATTAAGTTTGTAAGTATTGATTCACTTAGTAATTCTTTACTTACTTCTCAATACTTTATTTATGGTAATGGAGCAGTAAAAATCAACCAAATGTTGACGGTAGAAGATTCAACAATTAGCGAAATTCCACGATTTGGTATAAAAATTTCTATGTCAGGTGAATTTGACCAAGTTTCATGGTATGGCAGAGGTCCACATGAATCTTATTGGGATCGTAAAACTTCTGCTGCTATTGGACATTATTCTGGAAGTGTATGGGAGCAATCTTTTCCTTATGTGAGACCTCAAGAAACAGGAAATAAAACAGATATCTTTTGGATGGCTGTTTCAAATGGATCTTATGGATTGATGGCTAAGGGTTTTCCAACTTTTGATGGTAGTGTGCATCAATATCCTTACGAAGATTTAGACCATATTGCAGGTAGTCAACGACATGGTCTTTTAGATATTAACCAAAAAGATCATTTAGATTGGTTAATTGATTATAAACAAATGGGCGTAGGTGGTGATAATAGTTGGGGAGCACGTCCACATAAAAAATATACAATTTTCCCTGGAAAACATAAATTATCAATTATGTTAATTCCTTTTGATAATCAAAATAATTTGAGCCAACTTTCAAAACTTAAATTTCAATAAATCGTCCTCCTCGTATCTCATCTTAAACAAAAAGCAAAAGAATAGAAGATGAATACTATTTCTATAATGACTTTTATTATTGCAACTGGAGCAGTTGCTTTCTTTACATATCGGATTGTTATTGGAATGAAGAAATCTGATAATGTAACCGAAGAATACTTTACAGGAGGACGTGCACTTGCTTGGCCTATGGTCGCAGGCTCGCTTCTATTAACAAATCTTTCTACCGAACAATTAGTTGGTTTAAATGGTTCAGTATTTGGAGATAAAGCACTTGTAGGCCTTGCGTGGGAAGCCTTGGCTGCTCTTGCAATGATTGCGACTGCATTAGTCTTTTTACCTCGATATCTTGCCAGTGGTTTTACAACAACACCTGCATTTCTCGAAAAACGTTTTGATAAAACAACAAGATCCATGGTCTCTGGATTATTTTTATTTGGCTATGTAACTGTTTTATTACCTGTTGTTTTATATACTGGTTCTTTAGCCTTAATTGGTATGTTTGATTTAAATCTTTCTTTATGGTTTGTTGTAGCAACAATCGGAATTCTTGGAAGTGCTTATGCGATATTTGGTGGATTGAAATCAGTTGCTGTCAGTGATACACTAAATGGCATTGGGTTACTTATTGGTGGTTTAGCAATACCAATATTGGGATTATATGCTCTTGGAGATGGATCATTTTTTAAAGGATTAAATATTTTAGGAACTAATAATCCAGAATATTTAGCAGTCCTGACGAATACTAATATCGATGGAGATGTTGTCTCAGTTCCTTGGCCAACGCTCTTTACAGGAATGATGTTTATTCAAGTTTTTTATTGGTCAACTAACCAAGTCATTGTTCAGCGAGCAATGGCAGCTAAAAGTTTAGCAGAAGGACAAAAAGGTGTTCTTTTTGCCTCAGCTATGAAATTAGTTGGTCCTTTATTATTATGTTTACCTGGTATTATTGCACTTCATATGACAGACCTTAATATTGATAAACAAGATCAGGTTTATGGCGCAGTTGTAAGACATGTCCTTCCTGAATGGTCACTTGGTTTATTTGCCGCAGTTCTAATGGGCTCTATTCTTAGTTCTTTTAACTCTGCTTTGAATAGTGCCTCAACTCTTTTTTCTTTACAATTTTATAAAGGGTATATCAATAAAGAAGCAAGTGGAAAACAAATAGTAGCTGTTGGTAAAAAGTTTGGTATTTTATTAGCGATAGCATCTATTTTTATAGCACCAATGTTAGATCAAATGCAGTCAATTTTTGAGTATCTTCAAAAAGTTAATGGATTGTATAGTGTACCAATCATTGGAATCTTTTTGCTAGGTATTACTACTAAGCATGTTCCAGCAATTGCAGCAAAAGTTGGAATGTTAGTTGGAATGCTATTTTATGCTTTCTTTAGTTTCGTTAATATTAAAGATGTGCCAACATTTTTTGCTGATGGATCTGGAGAATTACATTGGTTACATGGTTATTTCATAAGTTTTATTGCAGCAATTTCTCTAATGCTTTTAATTGGTAAAATAAAACCTAAATCAGAAAAGGAGATTGCTATTAGTGATCAAAGAGTACCTGCGCCAGTAGATATGACACCATGGACTAATGCAAAAAATGTTTCTATGGCTATTATGACTACTACTATAGGAATTTATATTTTACTTACAATCGTGTCAAAATAAGGATCATCATTGATTGATCTGAATCAAATAAAAAAATATGTTCCTCCCAAAGAGTGGTATGAGATTCAGACTATCGATGCTCATACAGCGGGTGAGCCGCTTAGAATTATTATCTCTGGATATCCTGATTTGAAAGGAGAGTCTATTCTTGAAAAACGAAAAAATGCAAAAGAAAATTTTGATAGTTTTCGTAAGGCACTTATTTGGGAACCTAGAGGTCATGCTGATATGTATGGAGCCATTATTGTAGAACCTGATAGTATTGATTCTCATTTTGGTGTTATTTTTATTCATAATGAAGGCTACTCCACAGGCTGTGGCCATGCTGTGATAGCTTTAACAAAAGTATTAGTTGAGTCAGGTTTGATACCTATGACTGAGCCAGAAACTGAGGTTCGCATGGATGTACCTTCTGGTTTTATACGTTCATTCGCAAAAGTTAAAAATGGAAAAGTTGTTAATGTTCGATTTGAAAATGTTCCATCTTTTGTTCAAGAATTAAACGTAGAGGTTAATGTTCCAAGGTTAGGTAAGATTAAATATGATTTGGCATTTGGAGGTGCATTTTACGCATTTGTTGATGTTGCTCAAGTGGGACTAGATTGTAGCCATAAAAGTTATAATAGCCTTATAGAAACTGGTATGCAAATTAAACGTGCAATAATGGATACAGTTAAAATGAATCATCCTACTGAGCCAGAGATGAATTATTTATATGGTGTAATATTTACTGGTCCACCCAAAGATTCAATGAATCATAGTAGAAATGTGTGTATTTTTGCTGAAGGCCAACTAGATAGAAGCCCTACAGGAACAGGTTTAAGTGCACGAGCGGCTATTCATTATGCTAAGGCTGAAATCGAAGAAGGAGAAACTTTAATCATAGAAAGTATTTTAGGCTCTAATTTTGGAGTTAAAGTGGTAAAAACAACAACCTTGGGGAATTATATATCAGTTATTCCTGAAGTAAGTGGAAATGCATTTATCATTGGAAAGAATACATTTTGGATAAACCCTGAGGATCCATTGAAAGATGGATTTATTTTGAGTTAAAATAAGTACATGTTAAAAGATATAATTAATGAAAGATTCAATGAATCGTAGAAAATTTATTAAAACAACGGCTTTAGCCTCTACGGCATCTTTTTTTTCATCATCAATGTTTGCCTTATCTTCAAATAAATTACAAATTGGAATCATTGGAACTGGATTACGTGGACAATGGATGACAAAACTTTTATTAGATCGATCAGATGTAGATATTCCAGTAATATGTGATATCGATGATAAAATGATTGATATGGTTTTAAATGTTTTTAAAAAACAGGGTCGCCCTAAACCAAAAGTTTATAAAAAAGGACCAGAAGATTTTAGAAACATGCTCTCAAATGAAGATTTAGATGGTGTTTATATTGCAACTCCATGGGAGTGGCACCATCCGATGGCTATGGCAGCTATGGAAAATGGTTGCAATGTTGGAACTGAAGTACCTGCAGCACTTACAATTAAGGAATGCTGGGACTTGGTAAATAAATCTGAGGAATCTGGTAAGCTGTGTATGATCATGGAGAATGTGAATTATCGTAGAGATATTATGGCTGTTTTAAATATGGTTAGAAAAGATTTATTTGGTGAGCTCTTACATTGTCAAGGAGGGTATCAGCATGATTTAAGACATGTTAAGTTTAATGACGGAAAAACAGCTTATGGTGGAGGTGTTGAATTCGGTGAAAAAGGATTTTCTGAAGCCAGTTGGAGGACTCAACATTCAGTTGATAAAAATGCAGATCTTTATCCCACTCATGGATTAGGGCCTATAAGTCCAATGTTAAATATTAATCGTGGAAATCGAATGCTCCATTTAACTTCTATGGCGACTCAATCACGTGGACTACATAAATACATTGTTGATAAAGGAGGAGAAGAGCATCCTAACGCAAAAATAAATTTTAAGCTAGGTGACATTGTTACTACCGTAATAAAATGTGCTAATGGACAAACCATTATGTTAAGTCATGATACAAACTCGCCACGACCTTATAGCTTAAATTTTAGAGTTCAAGGTACTAAAGGGATTTGGATGAAAGATAATAAATCAATTTATATTGAAGGTCGTAGTCCAGAATCTCATCGTTGGGAAAAAGATGAATCTTATTTAAAAGAATATGATCATCCGCTTTGGAAAAAATTTGAAAAACAAGCGGCTGGTTCAGGACATGGTGGAATGGATTTTTTTATTATTCGTGCTTTTGTAGAGGCTTTAAAAGGTGATCAATCTCCAGTAATTGATGTTTATGATGCTGTAAGTATGAGCGCAATAGTACCTCTTTCAGAAAAATCAATTAAATCAAATAGCGCATCAATTCAAATTCCTGACTTTACTCGAGGTAAATGGAAAGATAATATGCCTATTTTTGGATTAAATGAAAAATATTAAATGATTTTATCATCATTAGATTGGTTTATTGTTGGGTGCTACTTTATTTTTTCACTATCCATAGGTATTTGGGCTTCTAAAAAAGCAGGAAAAGATACTAAATCTTTCTTCCTTGCCGGTCAAAATATGCCTTGGTGGTTATTAGGTATTAGCATGGTAGCTACTACTTTTTCAACAGATACTCCTAATTTAGTAACCGGCTTAGTTAGGCAAAACGGTGTTTCAGGTAATTGGAGTTGGTGGGCATTTTTACTTACTGGAATGTTAACTGTTTTTGTTTACGCAAAATTATGGCGTCGATCTGGAGTTCTAACTGATATTGAATTTTATGAATTACGTTATAGTGGTAAAGCTGCTGCTTTTTTACGTGGTTTTCGAGCATTATACCTTGGCCTTGTATTTAATGTTTTGGTCATGGGCTCGGTCAGCTTAGCCGCCGTAAAATTTGGAGAGATTGTATTAGGTTTACCAGGATGGTTAACATTGAGCATCGCTTGCTCAATCACATTGATTTACTCAACTATGGGTGGACTAAAAGCAGTAATTGTTACAGATTTCGCACAATTTACGTTAGCTATGATTGGCTCAATTTGGGGAATGTTATATATATTAGGATTACCTGAGATAGGCGGTTTGTCAAATTTAGTTTCACATATAAATGTTGTTGAAAAAATATCTTTATTTCCTGATTTTTCTGATCCAAACATATGGGTTCCAGTTTTACTTGTTCCTTTAGCAGTTCAATGGTGGGCTAGTTATTATCCAGGGGCTGAGCCTGGAGGAGGAGGTTACATTGCTCAAAGAATGTTTTCTGCTAAGGATGAAAAAAATGCCGTAGCTGCAACTTTTCTGTTTAATGTTGCCCATTATGGTTTAAGACCATGGCCTTGGATATTAATTGCCCTTTCATCATTAATTATTTTTCCTGAATTAAGTGATCTTCAAAAAGCATTTCCAAATCTACCAGCAGATAAGTTAGGTCATGATGTTGCTTATCCTGCAATGTTAACATTGTTACCTTCAGGTTTACTTGGATTAGTTGCAGCTTCTTTGATTGCTGCCTTTATGAGTACAATGAGTACTCAGCTAAATCTTGGAGCAAGTTATTTAGTTAATGATTTTTATCATCGATTTATTAAGCCAAACGCTAGTCAATCTGAATTAGTTAAAGCAGGTCGTATTTTTACAGTCATTTCAATAATTCTTGGAAGTGGATTGGGTTTATTGCTTACGAGCGCAGGACAAGCATTTAACCTTTTACTTATGATCGGCGCAGGTACGGGTCTCATTTATATACTAAGATGGTTTTGGTGGCGCATAAATGCTTACACTGAAATTGTTGCAATGATAAGTTCAATAATAATAGCTGGGTATTTTAATTTTACTGATTCAGGTTTAGAAGGGTGGCAGAAAATTGTCATTGGTTCTATTATAACAAGTATTGTTTGGATAATTGCAACATATTTTACTCCACCAGAAGATGAAGAAACATTAAGAAATTTTGTTAAAAAAGTAAATCCCGGTGGGCCTGGTTGGGCTAATTACTCTGATGGAAAACCAACAGAGCCGTGGCCAATACCTAAAGGTATTTTATCAATGATATTGGCTAGTATTGCAGTTTATGGCATTTTGCTTGGTGTAGGTCAGTTAATCTATAGTGATTCAACGGGGTTTATATTAATTAGCATTTCTATCCTTGCTTCAATTGGATTATTCCGTACTTGGAAGTAACAACTCCTGGTCGAATTTGTCTTTTCGGTGAACATCAAGACTATCTTGGCTTACCAATTATTGCAATGGCTATTTCTCTGAGAATTAGTATTATTGGAAAAAAAAGGAATGATAAACAAGTCGTGATTTCAAAATCAGATCTTAATGAGACGGAATATTTTTTATTAAATGATTTAAAATATAGTAAGCATCAAGATTATTTTAAAAGCGGTATCAAAATATGTCAAAAAAATGGATTAACCTTTTCAAATGGATTTGAATGTGAAATAAAAAGTCAAATTCCTATAAATGCTGGCACAAGTAGTTCTTCAGCATTAAATGTTAGTTGGATTCATTTCCTGTCAAAAATTGCCGATGAACCAAAAAACTGGAATCAAAAAAAAATTGGAGAATTAGCCTTTGCTGCAGAAGTGACTGAATTCAATGAGCCGGGAGGTATGATGGATCAGTATTCTACAGCTATGGGAGATGTAATCTATCTGGAGTCACAACCAAGCATATCTATTAAAAAATTAAATCCAAAATTAGGAACTTTTATATTAGCAGATTCTGGTGAATCCAAAAATACATTTGGAATTTTAAAACGCTGCAGAGATAGTAGACAAAAGTTATTTAATAGTTTAATTGTTAAAAATCCTTTAATAAATATTCATTCTTGCGATGAAAATTTAGATTTATCTGATTTAAGTAAAGATGAGATCAAACTATATTTTGGAACTATTAAAAATAGAGAGTTATTAATAAAAGCTTTGCATGAATTACAAAAAGAAATCATTGATGAAAAATTAATAGGTAAGCTTTTATATAAACACCATATTGTTTTAAGAGATGTTTTAAAGGTAAGTACTCCTAAGATAGAGAGAATGATGAATGCAGCAATGAAGGCAGGTGCCTTGGGTGCGAAAATTAATGGTTCAGGTGGCGGAGGATGTATATTTGCTTACGCACCAAATAACTCTGAAAAGGTCATAGAAGCTATTAATAGTGTAGGCGGTAAAGCTCAAATTATTCATTCGGATGAAGGCTCTAAGTTTTTAAATTAATAATCTATTAAAGTAGGTTTAAACTAATGCGAGATATTTCTTTATTAATAATGGCAGCTGGAATGGGGTCAAGGTATGGTGGCTTGAAACAATTGGACCAGGTTGGGCCAAATGGTGAAACAATTATTGATTATTCAGTATATGATGCTATTAAGTCTGGATTTACTAAAATTGTATTTATTATAAGAGATGACTTTGCATCTCAATTCAAAGCCCAAATAACAAATAAATATTTAGGCTTAATTGATATCGAGTTTGCATATCAAGATATCAATCATCTTCCATCTGGATTCAATCCTCCAAAAAATCGTAAAAAACCATGGGGTACGGGACATGCAATATTTTCGGCAAAGTCTTATATCCAGGAGCCATTTGTTGTTATTAATGGAGATGATTTTTATGGTAGAGAGTCATTTAAGACTATAGCTGATTACTATCAAAATGAAGAAAATCAATTTAGTATGGTAACCTTCCGTCTTGAAAATACTTTATCAATATTTGGAGGGGTTACGCGAGGTTTATGCACGGTAATAAATGAAAAACTTAATACAGTAGTTGAAACAAATAATTTAGAAAAAAAGAATAATGGAGTCTCTTCAGATAATAGTGAATTATTGAAAGGAGATGAGCCTGTATCAATGAATATGTGGGGTTTTACGCCAATCTTATTTGATTATCTTGAAGAAAAATTCATTGATTTTTTAAAAAAAGAAGGGTCTGAATTAAAAAGTGAATATTTAATACCTTCTGTAATAAATGATTTAATTCAAACAGGTGATGAGTCAGTCCATATTTTAAATAGTTCAGAATCCTGGTTCGGAGTTACTTATAAAGAAGATAAACCATATGTAATTGGTGAAATTCAAAAATTGATAGAGAAAGGTATTTACCCCTGTAAATTATTTGAATAATTTATTTTCAATTTCAGTTATTATTCCAACTTTTAATCGCTTTAATTATTTAGATAGAGCTATTAAATCAGTTTTAAATCAAACTATAGACGTTAATGAAATAATTATTGTAGATGATGGGTCTAATGATGGAACATCAGAATTTATTAATTCTAAGTATCCTGATATAAAATATATTTATCAGCAGAATAGAGGAGTTAGTGCCGCACGCAATGTAGGAATAGCAGCAGCTCAATCTAATTGGATTGCTTTTTTAGATTCAGATGATGAGTGGATAACTAATAAATTAAAAGAACAAATAACTCAACTTAAGTCAGTTCCAAAAATTAACTTTTGTCATTCAAATGAAATATGGATTAGAAATGGAGTTGAAGTTAAACAAAAAATTACTCACAAGAAGTTTGGAGGGCTTATTTTTGATAAATGTCTAGACAAATGTAGAATTTCACCTTCAACTGTTATTTGTAAGAAATCTCTTCTAATTAAATTTAAAGGTTTTGATGAAGAATTATCTATTTGTGAAGACTATGATCTATGGTTGCGAATTTCTTCAAAAAATCCAATTCTTTATATTGATAAACCTTTAATAATAAAATATGCTGGCCATAATGATCAACTATCAAATAATAGTGAAGGTATTGAAGGTTATCATATTAAATCATTAGAAAAGTTAATAGAAGGAAACTTCTCACCTGAGCAGCAAAGCGCAATAAGAAATATGCTTATGAAAAAATTAAAGATCTATGCTAATGGAGCTAAAAAAAGAGGTAAAATAAAAACTTATAATAAGTTTATAAAAAGGTTTTATGAATTATCCTTTCAAGCATGAGTATATTAAACTCCATATAAAATATCAATTTGATATGTAAATAAAGGATTCCTGAGGAGGAAACTATGTTTTTAAGAAAACTGTCTACATTATTATTTGTCTATTCTTTATTAATTGCACAAACTGATCGTAAGGGAATTGCTCCTGGTCCAGACAGAGCAGAAGGAGAAGGTCCTTTTAAAAGATTAGTAATAAGAGGTGCTATCGTTATTGATGGTGCAGGTGCTCCGCCGAGGGGTCCTGTGGATATAGTTATTGAAGGGAATCGAATCTCATCTATCGTTGGTGTTGGATATCCTGGTGTACCTATAGATGAAAATCGACGTCCCAAAAAAGGAGATTTTGAGATTGATGCGCATGGTTCATATGTTATGCCTGGATTTATAGATATGCATGCTCATGCTGGAAGTGTTCAAAAAGCACCGGATACTGAATATGTTTATAAATTATGGCTTGCACATGGAGTGACAACAGTTAGAGGAGTAGGGCTTGGTTCACTTGAGTTTTCTTTGATTGAAAAAGAACGTTCAGCCAATAATGAAATTACGGCTCCAAGAATTTGGGCTTATCAACGTGCAGGTCAAGGTAAGGATTGGAAAGGTGGTCCTGTTCGCGACCCTCAAACAGCACGCAAATGGGTAAAATATGCAGCTAAAAAAGGAATTGATGGATTAAAATTAGGTTCATATGAGCCTAGTGTGATGGCTGCTTTAATTGATGAAGCAAAAAAACACAAATTAGGAACTACAGCACATTTAGCTCAAACAGGTGTGGCAAGAATGAACACGATTGATGCTGCGAGGTTAGGTTTAGGTACACAAACACATTATTATGGACTTTTTGAATCAATGTATGAAAACAATGATATTCAACCATGGCCAGTTGATATGAACTATGCAAATGAGCAGCATAGATTTAGTCAAGTGGCTCGCCAATGGAACTTAGTAAAACCTAATGGTGAAAAATGGGAGTCGCTCAAAAAAGAATTGATTGAGCTAGATATGACAATGGATCCAACGATGAATATATATGCTGCGGGTAGAGATTTATCAAAAGCTCGAAATGATGAATGGCACAATATTTATACATTGCCATCTCAATGGGATTATTTTGCCCCTAGTCGTAAGGCTCATGGCTCTTACTGGTTTGATTGGACTACGCATGATGAGGTAGTATGGAAAAAATTCTATCAAGTTTGGATGCAATTTTTAAATGAATATAAGAATGCAGGTGGTCGTGTTACCACTGGCTCAGACAGTGGCTTTATTTATAAACTATACGGGTTTGGTTATATTGAAGAGTTAGAACTACTCCAAGAAGCTGGGTTTCATCCCCTTGAAGTTGTTAGAGCTGCAACTTTACATGGTGCCGAAACTCTTCATAAACCACTTGGCACTCCAGTTGAATTTGGAATAGTAAAAGAAGGCTTTTTAGCAGATCTTGTAATAGTTGACGAGAATCCTCTTGCTAACTTCAAAGTTCTTTATGGCACGGGAGCAATTAAAATTAATGATGACAATCAAATTGAAAGAGTTGGTGGTGTAAAATATACAATTAAAGATGGTATCATTTATGATGCTAAGCAGCTCTTAAGAGATGTAGAAAACATGGTTAAAAAAGCTAAAAGGCGCGATGGCGAACTAAAGAAATACTAATTGAAAGCAAAGCAATAATGAAGTCTCCTATTTTTGTTAATTAATATTATTCTTTGAATAAATTACCACTAATAATGGATGGTGCAATGGGTACTGAACTTATGGATAGAGGTCTGAAGATGCCTTTACCTTTATGGTCGGCAGATACCAACATTACTCATCCAGAATTCGTTAAAGCTGTACATATAGACTATGTTAATGCAGGTGCAGATATAATTTGTACTAACACATTTCGTACAACTACTTGGACATATAGAAAAGTAGGGCTCTCTCATAAAGCTTCACAAAGCCGTGCAAGGTCAAGTTTAATGAAAGCCGTTGATTTAGCGAGAGAATCTAACCCTAATATTTTAGCAGCATCTTTAACCTCAATTGAAGATTGTTATGAGCCTTCTTTATATCCTGGTCGTAGTATTGCAGAAGATACATATGGTGAAAATATTAACTGGTTTTTAGAGGCTGGAGTTGATGTCCTACTCTTTGAAACCATGGGGCATATAGAAGAAATAGAGATAGCCTTAGAAACTGTTAAAAATTTAGATTATAAAATATGGTTAAGTCTTGTCATGAAAGATAAAGATCATATTTTATCAGGTCATAAAATTAAGGACGTCTTTAAGATTGCAATGCAAGATATTGACTGCCTAATGCTAAACTGTAATACAATTTTGAGAACTAATGAAGCATTAGAACTAATAAAGAATAATTGGAGTAATAGCTGGGGAGTTTATCCAAATTTAGGATTGTCTGAGCCTGAGCCTGATGGGGAGATTGAAGAAAAAGTTAAAGAAGCAGATTTTAAGAAAACCATATCTGATTATTTAAGTATGAAGCCTAAAATTATAGGTTCATGTTGTGGCTCATCGCCTATACATATTAATATGATTAGAAAAATGATAGATAATTTTCTTTATCAGATTGATTGATATTTTTTATTATTTATTCTAATTTAGGTGGAACTTTTTAGTTCTTTTTAACGTGTTTAAAGCTTAATTGTAATTTTTTTTACTAAAAAAGCTAAATAAAGGAGATAATACAAAAGTGATTAAAGTCACAAAGTTATCAAAAAACTATGGTTCTGTGAATGCAGTACAATCAATCTCTTTTGAGCTGAAAGACGGTGAGATAATTGGGTTTCTGGGTGCAAATGGAGCAGGTAAAACAACAACCTTGAAAATGATTACAGGTTACTTAGTGCCATCTGCGGGATCAATTACAGTGAATGATATGGATATAATTGAAGACACCCATGAGATACAAAAACAAATTGGCTATTTACCAGAGCTAAACCCTTTATATACTGAAATGCGAGTTTATGATTACCTTGAGTTTCTTGCAGGAATTCGTAAAATCAAAGGGAAGCAATTTAAAGAAGCTTTTGCTCGTGTAGTTGAACAATGCGGACTTAGAGGTGTAGTTCATAAAAGTATTTCTGATTGTTCAAAAGGATATAAACAAAGAATAGGTTTAGCGGCGGCCATGATTCACGATCCAAGAATTTTAATTTTAGATGAACCGGTCACAGGATTAGATCCAAATCAAATTGTTGAAATTCGAAAATTGATTAAATCTTTAGGTAAAGAAAAACTAGTGTTTATGTCCAGTCATATTTTACAAGAGATTCAAGCAACTGTTGATAGGATAATAATTATTAATAATGGCAAAATTGTAGCTAATGGAACAAGCGATGAACTTATGGGTGATTTTATGGGTAATGTGCTTTTGAATATGGAGATTAAGGGCGCAAGCATTGAATCTATCGAACATATTCAAGCAAAACTTCCTAGTGTAAAATATATTTCTTTAAATGAATCTAATGGAATCCAAAATGTTCAATTTGAGTATGGAAAAAATAAAGATCCAAGAGAAGAACTATTTAAATATGCAGTTAAAAATAAGTGGTCAGTATTAAAAATGAACCCACGTACTACTAATTTAGAAGATATATTTAGAGATTTAACGATGGAGGGCAAAAAAGATGTATAATATTCAAATTATATTAAGGAGAGAAATTCAAAGTTTCTTTAATAGCCCTATGGCTTATATCTTTCTGGTGATTTTTGCTATTGTCAGTGGTTATTTTTTTACAAATACATTCTTTCTTTTTGGCCAATCAGATTTACGTGTTCTATTCGATATGATCCCACTTGTTTATCTATTTTTTATCCCTGCAGTTTCAATGGGATTAATTGCACGCGAAAATAATATAGGAACAATGGAAACTATTTCAACGATGCCATTGAATACATATGAATTTGTAATAGGAAAGTTCTTGGCAGGACTTTCTTTAATAATGCTTGGTTTATTTGCAACATCGATTCATTTTATTACACTAGTTGCTGTTGGTACTAATGTTGATTATGGCGCTATATTTAGTGGTTACTTAGGATTAGCACTAATGGGTGCAACTTTTACATCTATTGGAATTTATGCTAGTAGTGTGACTGAGAATCAAGTTGTTGCTTTCATTATTGGAGTTTTTCTTGTTCTTGTATTTTACATGTTGGACAAAACTTTAGTTTTTGCTCCACAATCTATTGTTGGTATAATCCAATTTTTAGCAGTTGACTATCATCTTTCAAATATTTCAAGAGGAGTTATTGATTCTAGAAATATTATCTACTTTTTATCTATGATTGGATTTTTTATATATCTAACAATTCAAACGCTCGAAGTAAGGAGATGGAAATAAATGATGAATTGGTTAAAAAATATAGATTTAAAAAAATCTGTACTTGTTCCGGGTTTATTGCTTTTTATTATTTTATTTTTACTAAATGCAATTTCAAGAAACTGGTTTTTTAGATGGGACTTAACAGATAACAATATGTATTCCTTATCAACTTCTAGTGAAGCTGTTGTTGAACAGGTTGATGATTTGTTAACAATGAAAGTTTATTTTTCAGACGATCTTCCTGGTGAGTATGCTAATAATCGACGTTATCTTCAAGATATACTTGAAGAATATGAAGCTTTGTCCAATGGTAATATTAGATTTGAATTTTTCCGTCCTGAAGATGATAAGACTATTGAACAAGAAGCACAAAAAGCTGGAGTTATGCCAGTGCAAATGCAGGTTATTGAAAATGATAAGATGGAAGTTAAGCGTGTACTAATGGGCATGGTTATTTTATACGAGGATAAAAAAGAAGTCCTCCCAGTTATTCAAACTACTACTGGATTAGAGTATGAGATAACCTCAAAGATAAAGAAATTAGTTGAAATTAATAAACCAATAGTCGGGATTGCTCAATTCGAAGGTCAAACTAGTCAGTTTACTAACATTCAAAATTTACTAAATCAACGTTATACAGTTCAAAATGTTAATTTAGCTGAGCAAGTTCCTTCTGAATTAACAGCAATGTTAATGAGTGGCGTTTCTGATTCTCTTTCATTAACTGAGTATGCTAATTTGAAGGAATATTTAGATAATGGAGGAAACTTATTTTTAACTCAAACTAGAATTAAGACAAATCTTCAGGCACAACAGGCATTTCCAATTGAGTCTAATGTATTTGATTTAACAAAAGAGTATGGCTTTTTAATTGCTGAAAATTTAGTGATTGATAAAATATGTGGTAGAGTGAGTGTTCAACAACAAATGGGCCCAATTAGGATGAATGTTCCAATGGAATACCCTCTTCTTCCAATTATTCGATCATTTAATACAGAAGAATTAATAGTCTCAGGCCTTGAACAAATACAGTTGATTTTTGCAAGTGAAATCAGTTTAGATTCCTCCTCTGTTCAAAATGTGAATTTTGTTCCATTATTTTATAGCTCGAACCAATCAGGTGAAATGAGAGGAAACTTTAATCTAAATCCAGATCCAAATCAAAATCCATTTATAAGAATTTTTAACCAGTCAGATAAAATTTTAAGTGCTCGTTCTGAGAAAATACATGCGAATGGAATTTTAAGTCAGATGATTCTGGTAAGTGATTCTAATTTTATGACAGATGAAGGAGGTGGGCGTTCCCCTGAAAATCAAATTTTCATCATGAACGCAGTTGATTATTTGATTGGTGATCGAGATCTAATTGCATTAAGATCGAGAGAAATCACTTCTAGGCCTTTAGAAGAAGTTGCTGATGATGCTAAAAAAAGATGGAAGTGGTTAAATATTGTTTTACCATCTATTTTAATTGTTGGCTTTGGATTAATTAGAATGCGTCAACAAAAACAACGAAGTTCATTACTAGAGGAATTTTATGGCTAAAATTAAATGGCTATTTATAGCTCTAACATTAATTATTATTGTATTTTTATTAAATACAAACCAACAAAGTAAACTTGGGTCAAATAGTGATCAAATATTTGGAATAGAGAAAGAAGATATCTTTATCATTGATATTTCAAAAGCCGATGAGAATATTAGTTTATTATTTGATGGCCAAAGTTGGAGCATTATGGGTAATGATAGTTTGATGGTTAAAGAAAATTCTATTAATGGTTTCTTTAATAATGTTCTTAATGTAAAACGAACCTCAATGGTGTCAAAAAATAAAAATAATTGGGACAAATTCAATGTAGGTGATAGTACAGGAACTAACCTTGTTTTAAGAGATTTTAACAAAAACATATTAAGTAGAATTATTGTTGGAAGTTCAAAGTCTGAGTGGTCTTCTTCTAATATTAGAGTTAATGATGAAGTTGAAGTTTATCAAACGAATGAAAATATTAGTTGGCAACTAAATACTTCACCAACTTATTGGGGAGAGTTGCCTAAAGCAGATACTACAAGGACTGATTCGCTTTAATTACATCTTGTCTATATTTACAATATAAATTAATTTATGCTTAATAAATCGCTCAAATCGTTCAAAATTTATATTTAAAAATAGGATCATTTAATGTCTGACAAAATAAAAAGTATCATCACCTGCGACCTTGACGGAAAAATTGAAACGTTTTCTAAGGGAGCTCAAGATTTATTTGGTTATACATCTGAAGATGTAATTGGTAAGATAAGAGTAAGTGATTTTAGTGAAGGTCAAGTTGTTTTAGGGCATGTTGTAAATTGGTTAAAAGAGTCTGTTGAAAAAGGTGAATGGGTTGGAAATACAGTGTTTCTTGCTAAAGATAAAACTGAGATTCCTTGTGAAATTAAAATCACACCAACAAAAGATAAAGAAGGTAATCATATAGGTTATTGTGGAATAACTACACCTTTAAAAGGTAAAAGTCCAGACGAAGTAAGGCCTAATATTAGTTTAATGACAAAAGTTTTTACATGGATGGTAATTATGAGATTACCCTTTTTAAGTGCTACTTTTGTACCAATTTTTGCCGGTGCAGCAGTTGCGTCAATGCTTGGGTTTTCTATTAGCTGGAGTTGGTTAGGATTAACATTGTTAGGTGGTTCATTGCTTCATATTGGAACTAATACTTCTAATGATTATTTTGATCATAAGAGTGGTACGGATGAAATTAATTATAATTATAGTAATGTTGGTTTAAATGGAGGTAGTAGAAGTATACAAATGGGTTTAATCACTCCCAAAGGTATGCTGAAGGTTGCTATTATTACTTTTGCGTTAAGTGCAATTGTAGGTATCCCCTTGATTCAAAAAGCAGGCTTGCCTATTCTTTGGTTGGGTTTAATTGGTTTTTTATCTGGATTGTTTTATACGGCACCACCTTTTCGTTTCTCATCGAGGAGTGGCTTAGGTGAATTAATTATAGGCTTAAATTTTGGTCCGTTAATGGTTGCTGGAAGTGCTTTAGTTCAGACTGGGATTCTTCTTCCAGAAGCTTTTTTGGTTGGTATTCCAATTGGCTTTTTAGTTGCAGCTATTGTTTATATGAATGAGTTTCCAGATCACAGTAGTGATAAAGCTACTGGCAAAAATACACTTATTGTAGTATTTGGTCCTGAAAAAGCTAGAGCTGGGTATGTTGCTTTGGTCTTAGGAGCCTTCCTAAGTATAATTATTTTAGCAATTAATGGTACAATACCAATTTTAGCTCTAACATCTCTCTTGGCTGCTTATTTTGGTATTAGAGCTATTCAAACTTTATATAAATATTATAATAACAGATTATTACAACCCGCAAACTGGGGAACCATCATTATGCATAATGTTACCGGTGCTTTATTGTGCATTGGAATGTGGTTTGGTAATACATTATAAGCTTCAGCACTAAAAATAAATCTCTAATCCCCGATCTTAATAAAATTGAGGTCAAGAGTTTTTTATTTTTAGTATTATTATTTCTATTATTCTATTCGTGGAATAGTTATAAAGACCCTATTAATCCTGGGAAGCCAATTCTTCAAAACAATGAATCTATTGGTGAGGGTGGACCTAATAGTCGATTGGCATTTGAATTATTAAGATCAAAAGATCCTCAAACCAATCTTATCCCTGAAGGTGTTAAACAGCGTGCTCTTCTCTTCGCTAAGACATTACCTATTAGAAATCAAAAGTCAGTTGAAACTAACTCATTGAATAATACTTTAAAGTGGTCTAGTAGAGGACCTTATAACGTTGGTGGTAGAACACGAGCTTTAGCAATTGATGTTGCGGATTCAAATATAATAATAGCTGGTGGTGTATCTGGTGGGATATGGCGTTCTGTTAATTTTGGGAAAAGTTGGACTAAGATGACTAAGCCTAATCAATTGCATAGTGTTTCTTCAATATCACAAGACCTTAGAAATGGAAAGACAAATATTTGGTATGCGACGACGGGTGAATTATCTGGAAATTCTGCTGGAGCCAGAGGAGCACCATTTAGAGGAGATGGAATTTATAAATCTGTAGATAATGGTTTTAA